>OFQZ01000120.1_pt1 | contig 30622 bp, 54 predicted proteins | sample 1543011 | NCBI WGS metagenome assembly OFQZ01 (sample SAMN07774216, study PRJEB24372) | wastewater metagenome | isolation source: Exp Tend NO 0WW | collected 2016-02 | reverse complement strand
TCCACGGCCCTTGGTTACGCTTATTACGGCAACGCCCTTTATGTGGCCAAGGGTATTCCTGGTTTGACTCAGGATGAACGGGCATTGTTAGACGCTTGGTTAAGCGGGCGCAGACCCGATAGCTGGCGCGACTTGCAAGCGCTTTCTAACAAAATTGCTGCAATGGAGGATCAGTAATGCCTATCACCCGCAGTTACGCAATTTCCTGTCAGGGTAAGCCCGACGACACTCTGACCGGCAATTACTGTGTTGCAGCCTATGACGCCGCCAAGAACTACGTCAGCCTCTACCTGCCCGGCTACACCTTGATTTCGTGCAGGTATGTGAAAGTGCAAAACACTGAAAAGCACGGCTTGCATACGTTGTGGCGGGCTGAGGCACACAACCACGAAACCCAGATGGGCGAGGTTATCTGGGTCAGGGAACTTTGACACTTTTTCATAAGGAGTAACACAATGAAGCACAGACCCACAACCAACCCACCGAAGGGCTGGAGTTATTTTGGCGACATAAACCTCGAGTACGGGGGATATTTCTACAAACTTACGGAATGGGGTTACGCCGACGTAATTGAAGTCATACCTTGTTCTGACGCAGGCTGCCAAGACAACGCTTGGTGGATTTCACAGGGAACAAGAACCACCGACGTTCGGGACGAAGACCTGGTTTCAGCCCTTTCCTGTATCGGGTTTGAAGGCGAAGTCACGGAGGAGATTAAAGTCGAAGCCCTCATGGCCTATGGGGGGTTCGAGCGTGACTGCCAAGAGGTTTTGCAGATCGGGCCGGACGACCCCTATGCCAGAGACTACGTTGAACCTACGATCAAACGCAGGGCGGGTTCCGACCTCGAAAACTTCGTCCGTAAGTGGGCTAACTGGGAGTAACACCATGTCAAATCAATACATTCCACCTCTCCCCTTCGTCACTTGGGACGAGGATTCACAAGAGCACCTTAACGACGCCGACAAGTGCGTCAAACTCATGGTTGATTCGTACATTGAGTGCGCATGTTGGTGCGATAAACCGGACGAGGAGGATTGGTGCGACGCCGAAATCAGCCAGGAATCCGAAGCCCTCGCCCATTTCGAGTGCTGCGCCTTTCTACGCTTGGCCAAGTGGCACATCAAGGATTGGAGCATGTCACAACTCGGCCACGATTTCTGGTTGACTCGGAACGGGCACGGCACGGGATTCTGGGATCGGGAGTTTGGTACACAGGAGAACCGCGACCGTCTCACTGAGATTTCTAAACTGTTTGGAAACGCGAGCGCCTACCTTGGCGACGACGGCAAGATTTACATTGAGTGAGGGCCGAACCCACCAACAGGTTTGACATTTTAGTAATTTAGGAACACTATAAAGACTACTCAATTGGAGGTTGGTATGTCTAAAGTCAGACGAGAGGATAGGGTTGGAGAGGTTTTCGGAAGGCTAACAATTACTTACACAGTGATGAACTCACGGAGGATGGGCTGCCAGTGTGAGTGCGGAAAGGTAGTTGAAGTGCAGATGCCAAATCTACTTGGAGGACGAACCCTAAGTTGTGGGTGCCTTAGATCAGAGCAAGCAAGGGGTCAGTTCACTAGCCACGGTAAGTCAGGGTCTCCGACATACCTGTCGTGGAGGTCAATGAAAAGTCGAATTGAAAATGTTAAAGACAAAAACTTTCAAGTTTATGGAGGGAGGGGGATCAAGTTTGACCCTCGATGGGACGACTTCTCTGCCTTTCTCCTAGACATGGGAGAAAGGCCTTACGGTACAACCCTTGACAGGTATCCAAACCAAGAAGGCGACTACACTAAGGAGAACTGTAGGTGGGCCACAAAGAAACAGCAGATGAATAACAGGCGTTGCACCTTGTATGTAGTTGTAGACGGCAAAAAAACACCGTTTAGCGATCTGTGTAAAGCCCTCGGCCTAAGCAGGAATCTGATTTACTCACGTTACGCTTCAAGGAAGACACGTAATCCCGATGTCACTTTGCAATCGGTGTTCGATGAGGCTTATTTGAACTTACTCCAGAATCGAAATGTGTTCATCCAAGCCTTTGACATGGCGGTTGATTGGGCGAAGTTTGACGAACTTTTGAAGGAGGAAGCATGAAAAGCTACTTCAACATTGAAACCCAACGCAACTTCGACGGGTCTCGCACAGGCTACGACGCGACAGGGCGTAGTTGGCGTATCTATGGGCGCCACGGTAACTGGACTGCGAGGGCTAATGTAACCAACCAAGGTCTACTAGGCCTATTGCTTGGGTATGAAACCTTGCAGGAAATATCCGAAATTCTTTATACGATTGGAGAACCCAAATGAAATTCAAAGTCCACCTGTTCCGCGAGTACCGCGAAACCTACGAAGTCGAGGCGGATAATGCGGATGCTGCTCTCAACCTTGTCGATGAAAACCCCCCAGCCCCAATACAAACCGACATCCTTGACTACCTGCCTCATGCCCATATCCACCTTATTCTGCCTGACGGCACCGTTGACTATGACAACTCGGTTTGGCGCGAGTAGTTGAGGGTTTGAAACAGTAACTTGTAATCTACCATAATTTGTGATAATCTTCGCAAATGGAAAAGAGATTAGTCAAAATCGGTGAAGCCGCAAACCTGCTCGGATGCAGCGTCAGCACGTTGCGCAAGTGGGAAGCCAGTGGCGAACTCATCCCGGCACGTAAGACCGCTGGCGGGACGCGCTACTACGCCGTTGCCGACCTGCTCGGTTTGGGCGATGCGGATGCGCCGACGGTTGGGTACGTCCGCGTCAGTAGCCATGACCAGAAAGCCGACCTCCAACGCCAACACGACATGGTTGAAGCCTACTGTGCGGCGAAGGGTTGGCGGTCGGAGACCATCAGCGATCTCGGTTCCGGCATGAACTACAACAAGCCCGGACTCAAGCGCCTCTTGGAAATGATTCTGCGCAAGCAGATGAAGCGCCTCGTCATCACCCACAAGGACCGCCTGCTCAGGTTTGGCAGCGAATTGGTATTCGCTCTTTGCGCCCATCAACAAATTGAAGTGGTCATCATCCACAAAGGTGAGCAGCCGACGTTCGAGGAAGAGCTTGCGAAAGATGTGTTGGAGATCATCACCGTCTTCTCTGCCCGGCTCTATGGCAGCCGCAGCAAGAAGAACCGCGAACTGATCGCCGCCATGAAGACCGCCGCTGAGTATGCATCGCGTCCATAAGATCAAGCTCGACCCCACCGCCGCGCAGGAGGAATACTTCCGCCGGGCGTGTGGTGTCGCGCGGTTCGCTTTCAACTGGGCCTTGGCCGAGTGGAAGGCGGAATACGAGGCTGGTGGCAAGCCCAATGAGGCGGCGCTGCGCAAGCGCCTGAACGCCATCAAGGGAGAGCAGTTTCCGTGGATGAGCGAGGTCACAAAGGTTGCCCCGCAGAACGCCATCAAGAACGTAGGTGTCGCCTTCCAGAACTTCTTCCGTCGCGTCAAGCAAGGTGGCAAGCCGGGCTACCCACGCTTCAAGAAGAAAGGACTGCACGACAGCTTCCGCGCCGACAACGGACCGCAGAACAGCGAGAGCCATGCTGTCGAGTGCGTCGGACGCACGATCAAGCTGCCGCGCTGTGGCGTAGTCAGGATGCGCGAGGAACTGCGCTTTGATGGTCGCACGTTGGCAGCTACCGTCAGCAGGATGGCGGACGGCTGGTATGTGGCCATCCTCGTGGATACGACCGACTGCCTGAGCGGCCCGCTGGATCGCGGCACCGTCGGCGTCGATCTCGGCGTCAAGGAATTCGCAACACTCAGCACCGGCGAAGTCATCCCGGCGCTGAAGCCTCACCGCGCGGCTCATCAACGGCTCGTGCGGCTTTCCCGTAGTCTCAGTCGCAAGCAGAAAGGCAGCAGCAACCGCGCCAAGGCGAAAACCAAGCTGGCAAAGTTGCATCAGCGCATCGGCAACATCAGGACCGACGCGCTACACAAGCTGACCACGAAGCTGGCAACCGAGTTCGACACCATCGCCATTGAGGACTTGAACGTGTCCGGGATGATGAGGAACCGGCATCTGGCACGCAGCCTCGCCGACGCAGGCTTCTTTGAGTTCCGCCGACAGCTTGAGTACAAGGCGGTGATGACCGGCGCCAACGTGCATGTGGTTGATCGCTTCTTCCCGAGCAGCAAGACCTGCCATTCGTGCGGAACGATCCATCCCATGAAGCTGAGCGACCGTGTGATGGTGTGCGACTGCGGCAACATCATGGACCGCGATCTGAACGCTGCCATGAACCTGAAGAACAATGCGGCAAGCTCTGCCGTGTCAGCCTGTGGAGAGGGAGGCTCTGGCCTTGATCGCAAGATCAAGGCGAAACCGGCCTCGGCGAAGCAGGAAGTAGAGGTTTGAGCAGAAATGCTCAGACGCTACAGAGCGGTAAACTCGAAACTTTTATTAGGAGCAGCATCATGACCAAGCAAGAAATCATCAACGACGAAACTCTCTTCCAACGCGCTTGCGGACTTTGGGTCGAGCGCAATATCGGCCCGTGCGTTTCGAGTCTCATGTACGACGTGGGACGTAACCTTGAAGAGTGTTCCCGCATCTTCGACTTCGACTACGACGAAGCTGTGGGTTGGTTTCAGCGTGAGGATTTTGAGGAGGTGGTCAGCTACCACATTTCAAACCTTGATCGGGACGAGGTTGTTGAGTACCTGACAGGACGCAGTATTGAGTGTAGGGATGACGAGGATATTGCCACCCTCCGAGAGGCTATGTTCGAGGACATCAAGTCTGAAGACCTTGACGAGTACGCTCGTGAAAACGGAATCGACCCCGACTACGACGAAGTGTACGAGCACTACATTGTGAATTCCAGTTGGGCTGCCGATGACCTTCGTGCTTACGGCCAAATCGTATTCGAGTTCGGCGGGCTGACCATTTTTGGGCGCTGCACGACCGGACAAAGTATGTCTCTTGACGGGTGGACGCGCAGATTGATGCGTGATTTGCCTGACGATCACTGGATTTGGAGTGCAGTGAAATGAAAATCAAAATCTTCCACGACACACGCTCTCATCTCATCTGGGCGGTTCGTATCGTCGAGAAGGGCGACAAGTACGGACTCGACGACTGCCTGGATAACGACGGCAAACCCCTAGTCGAGTTCTACGACACTCGCTACGAACACACCGACCTTGGCCAGTTTGTCAGCCGATACTTCATTGACACCTTGACGAGAGGGGAAGGAGGGCTGAACCTCGACGGAGGAGTGCCTAGCTGGAATGTCAATGAACCTTGCATGAATCGAATCCGAGACTGGTTACGGAGGCAAGCATGAACGCCCATGACGAGCAATACGAACCCGGCATGAACGACGAAGAAACTCCAGAAGGCTACTGCGACGACTGTGGCCTGCCATGCTACGGGGTCAAGGTGGATGAAGGTATCGGTCCCTATGAGTATTTTGGCACCAAGGGCTTTCACCACGACTACGTTTACAAATCCAACTGCTGCAACGCTGAAATCCTGGACCACAACCCGTGTTGCAGCGAATGTGGGAAGCGAGAGATCGAGGATTACGGGCTTTGCCTTGCTTGTTGCGAAGCTCTTGTTTGACATATTTTCATATTAGGAGCAATCATGAGAACGAAATCAATCCCGGTTTACACCTACGACGAACTCAGCGACACCGCCAAAGACGCAGTGTGTACCTGGTGGAGTCAGGACATCGACTACGACTGTGTCTATGAGGACGCGGCGACCATCGCCGCCCTGCTTGGTATTGATATTCGCCAGACTCGCAAGACCTTGATGGGCGGCGGGCACCGCTACGATCCAACGATCTACTGGAGCGGATTCTGGAGCCAAGGCGACGGCGCGTGCTTCGAGGGAACCTACAAGTACAAGAAGGGGGCCGTCGACGCGGTCAAGGCCTATGCTCCGCAGGACAAGGAACTACATCGCATTGCCTACGCCCTTCAGGAAGCGCAGCGTCCCTTCCTGTACAAACTCTACGCCACGATGAAGCACCGTGGGCACTACCAACACTCAGGCTGTATGCAAGTCGAGGTCGAGATTGATTCCGACAACGATTACAGCGACAGCGCCACTTGGCGGAACTCCGAGGACACGGTGATCCAGTGTATGCGGGACTTTGCTGACTGGATTTACAAGCGGCTCGAAGAGGAGTACGAGTACCAGTCCAGCGACGAAGCCGTTTCCGAAGCCTGTGAAGCCAATGGGTACGAATTTTACGAAGATGGGAGCATTGTATGAACGAAGACCTTCAGGATTACGTCAGCAAAGCCATGCGGAAGGCTTTCCAGCTTGGTCAAACGTACTGGGCTCAAGCAGACTCTGAAAGCTGGAAACAGAACAAAAAGGCGGATGAAACCATGAGCAGATTCCACGATCTTGTAGACGAGGTTCGTAACCACATCGCTGAGGAAGGGCTAGGGCCATGACCATCAAAACCCAAACCGTCATCCGTGGCATGACCATCGACGACGACAATCACAGACTCGTCTTTGATCGTGTCGATAACGAGGTTATCGTCTTCGAGCACTACGTCAATGACGAGGGCCAACCCAAACTGAGAACGACCAGGATCGTGCCGTTCAGCACGTTGATCGAGATTTTAATAGGAGAAATGAAATGAGTAAGAATACTGGCGAGGCCGCATTCCCTAAACCCGGAACTGGGCATCAGCTTCAGGATGGCATGTTGCTTCGGGATTATTTCGCAGCGAAAGCGATGCAAGGGCAGCTTTGCGCTCAGGCTAACTCAGACTTTGGTATCTGGAAGGACTTTGAAGCCTTGGCAGAGGAAGCGTACAGGATTTCCGACGCCATGCTCAAGGAGAGAGAAAAATGACATCAATCGACTTCCTGACCGACCTCGCCACGAAGCTGCGCGAGCAGGACAACGCCTACACCGCCAGCCCGAACTACTGCATTCAGGAAAAACGCCTGCTCTGCGGCATCGACGAGGACTACGGCGGTAAGGTCGGCTGGTTCAACGAAGACGGTGGCCGTCAAACCGATGGCCGGAAGGAAAAGGCGCTCGAACGCTATTACGACCGCTACGGCAAGGAGCCAGACGGCTGGACGCGCTGCGGCTACGAACACCGCTGGCAATACACCGGCATGTCCTTCCTGACGCACGACGCAGCGCACGGCTACGTCGCCAACAACAAGCACCGGCACGAAGACGAAATCCGTGTCTATGTCGATTCGCACTACCGAAACCGCGAGATGAAGGAAATTCGCCGCTTGCTGGCCGGGCCTGTGGTTGACTGCCTCAGACTGCTTGTTGAAGCAAGGGCGACTCTTGAAATGTGGGCTGACGTTGCACCCTCGGTCAGTTTGTGCGCCGACATCGATGCCGCTTTAGCTTCACTAGAAACTTCAAAGGAGCCACACCAATGACCCTCGGAACCAACGCCAACCTCGAAGAACTCATCAAGTACAGCCCACAGGAAATCGACTTTGACTTCATCCTTGCAGAGTTGAAGGAATTGGAGGAATGGAGGGAACTCGGCGAAGCTGCTGGTGATGTCGAAGGCCGTATTAACGACCTTGAAATCGAGTGCACAGAGAAGGCCGGGCAGATCACAATCCTCGAAGATGATCTCGAGGAAGCCCACAACGAAATCGAACGATTGAAGAAGACTATCGACGACATGATTTGCAACAATTGACATATTCTTTATTTAGGGCGTATTATAGCCCTTATGGAACCCAGCACTGTAATACAAGGAGCCACTAGCAGGCTCTACCCAACTAAGGCTCAAGCTGAAAAGATTGAGCAGTGGAGCGGGGCGTGCAGGTTTGTGTGGAACCGCCTACTTGAGAGGCAGGAAAAGTCCTATAAGACCGAAGGTAAGTTCCTTTGGAGGGCCGACCTTCAAAAAGCTGTGGTTGATATTAAACATACAGAGGGGTTTGAGTGGTTAAATGAAGTCCCAGCCCACTCTCTGCTACAGGTGTGCGCTAATATGGATAAGGCGTTTCGCAGATTTGTAGCGGCCCGAAAAGAAGGGCGAAAATGTGGGTTTCCTAAGACTAAGAAGAAATTTGTGCGTGAGGCTGGGGTGTACTGTGTTAACCAAACTACAGCCTATCTGGGTAACAACAGGGTAAAGTTGCCAAAGCTTGGGGTCGTAAAGTGCCGAGGCTGGCGTGAAAACGATGGCAAGCTATTGGGGGGAACTATCACCCGCCGCTCAGGCGGTGGTTGGCTCTTGTCTGTTCAGCATGTCTCCCCTGCTCCGAAATACGTCGAACCTGTTGTCGAAATGATTGGGGTTGACTTAGGAATAAAAAACCTTGCCACGGTTTACGATGGGTGCTCGATTTCGACCATTGCCAACAAGCGACCCTTAAAAGGGGCAATGAGGGCTTTGCGACGTAGCCATCGGGCCATGAGTCGAAGGAAGAAGGGGGGTGCGAACCGCAAGAAAGCTGCTATCAAGCTGGCGACGATCCACCGAAAGGTCTCCGACATCCGCAAGGATGCCATCCACCAACTGACACACGCGCTGACAGCCAAAGCCGAGGTCATAAAAGTGGAGGACCTCAACGTCAAAGGTTTGCAGCGGGGCATACACAGCCGAGCCATTTCCGACGTTGGGATGGGAGCAGTCCTGCGCCAGATCACTTACAAAGCGGCCTGGCGCAGGCGTACCGTTGTGTGTGTTGATCGGTTTTTTCCTTCCAGTCAGACGTGCTCTGGCTGTGGAACGATCCACAAGGAAATGAAGAAGATGCTGCCGATGCTTAAGTGTAAGTGCGGAACGGTACTTGACCGTGATAGCAACGCAGCAATCAATTTGTTTTGGTACGGCGAGGAACGCCGGAACCGCACGGTGCACCGTGCTACGCCCACGGAGACTGGAGATCAGGCGGATATTTTGCCGGTGCCAGTCGTTGAAGTGGGAATGCCTACTTTGGTTTAGTAAGCAGTTCCGAAATGACACTCTCTTAGTAAAGGAATCATCAAATGAAATACGAATTCAAACCTTTCTCATACCCATCCTACTTGCTCGATCTGGCTGAAGGCTGGAACCTGACATTCCAAGTTCATGAAGAGTACCCTAATGGACCCCCGCGCAAGGTAGAGATCGTCGACCTCGGCGAGAAAGCTAATTGGCAATACCGTCTTGCTTCAATCGACCTCAGCGAAGGCGGGACTGTACGCCACCACGACATTCAAGGGCGCTACGATAGTAAAGGTGTGCCTTGCTGCCTCGACCTCATCCTTTACCGCGAAGCGGGGCTGAAGCCAATCGAGATTCGTGGCGTCGCCTATGTTTCAGAGAAGGGTCAGGTTGTCACGGTATCCCCAGACTACTCCGACCAAGAGGCTGAGAACTGCAAGGCCGTGCGTTGCACCATCACCCTCCATTCCCAAGAACATGAACCAACCTGAAACCACCCTCAGAAAGGCAAGGGCGTTGGCCAAGTCTCTAGGTCACGACCTTGTCCGATTCCGCAAAACCAAAACCCACACTCAAGCCGCATACTGCCGCCACTGCTTCAAGTACGCCTTCATTGACGGCGACGATGTCAGGGGAGGGGCGGTGAGTGAGGGGTGTAGCCGGAGCAAGTTGTCACAATCTTAAATAAGGAATCAATCAAATGATCAACTCATACATCTCATCAAGCAACATCGCCCGTGTCGGATGGGCCAACAAAGTCCTGTACGTCGAGTTCAATCACGGCGGCGTGTATGCCTACAAGAACGCGGATTTCAAGGTCTATGCCGACCTCATCGCCGCCGAATCTGCCGGCCAACACTTCCACCAAAACATCCGGTACGCTTACGAGTACACCAAACTCGACTACGACCCCTTCGCGCCGCGAGTCAAAGCCAAGACCAACTCGGAATTCCAGTATCGTGAGAAACTGGAAACGAAGAAAATGCGGGTTGAGAAACTTCTTCAGAAAGCCTAAACAATGCAACCATGCCTCTACTCCCCCCTCCCCCGCGACGCCTACGTCATCAAGGACCTCCCGCGTTGCGCTGTCAGCGTCACCAACCACATCAACCGGGGCGACACCATCTGGAACCTGATGTGGTTGTCGTACCCGATGCTCGACAAACTCCCCGGTGCTGGCCCTGACTGGCACCTTGTCTACAAATCCGAACCAGGCCTCTTCCCCGCCATCGTCACCGACGTCAGCCTCTACGACACCCTGCACGAAATGCTCCACGAGCATCCCGCCAAGTTCGCTGCGTGGTTTGCCAAGGAGGATCACAGTGCGTGGGCCATTTACAATGTCGGCGGCTCAAGCTGGGTGGCCACGGTACTGGCCCGCGCCGAGGAGGCTGCGGTCAGGCTGGCCTCTCAGGTCGAGATTCAAGGGAATGTGGTTCGGGTTAAGTTTGGAGGATAAACCTTGACCCCCACCGAAATCGCCCTCTCCCACTACACCCTGCCTTTCGAGTTGAAGCCCTTCCAAGTTGAGGTTATTGACGATCTGGGGCCTTTGACGGAGGAGGGGTATTACTTAAGTATGGGGACTGGAAAAACATGTACCTCTACTGTGACAGCCCTATTCCACAAGGTCTATTACGGGAACAGGTGCGTCGTCATCATGCCGCCGATTCTACTCAAGCAGTGGGAAACGTGGCTGAAGTCGATCAAGCCCGCACTCAAGGTCGTGAAATACGCGGGCACTCCTACGGAACGAGCGGCTATGAGTTTAGACGCCGATTTCGTTCTCGTAGGGGTCCAGATTTTCAAAAAGGAGTACGAGAAATTTACTAAAGCATTTGCTGATGTAGCCCTCACAGTAATCATAGATGAGGCCAACATGGTTTCAAACATTAGCACTGACAACCACGAAAAGCTGTACGACTTCTGCCTTGGTAGGCATAAGTTGCTGCTCACTGGCACTCCCATGAATAACCCAGGGGACGCTTACGGCTTGCTAAAGTTCGTGGCGCCCGGCATCTACAGGAATAAGGCCCAGTTCCTCAGAATCCACGCGAAATCCGTTGACATGTTTAACAACGTAACCGAGTGGGACAATCTGGATTTGTTGGCAAAGAACATGACTGTCAACGCCAAGCGGGTGCTGCTGGAAGACATCTACGATGAGATGCCAGAAGTGACTTACACCCCGCTTGAATATGACCTTGATCCAAAGCACGCCAGGCTGTACCGAAAACTGGCAGAGGAGGAGTTGCTGAGGCTGCCTGACGGGGGGAAGATTGATGCCACTACGGCAAACAAACTAACCCACGCCCTTGGACAGATCATCGTCAATTACGGGCACTTTGCTGGAGATTCCTCTTTAGTGTCCAAGTCTCTGGACATGGCAGAGGAACTTCTGGAAGAACTTGGGGATGGCAAACTTTTAATGTTCGCTAACTACCGAATGTCGATTGCTCTGTTGGTTGAAAAGTTGGCGAAGTACGGGGCAGTAGGCGTAAACTCAGAAGTGACATCTTCACAAAAAGAGAAGAACATTGAAAAGTTCATCCACGACCCCTCTTGCCGAGTGATGGTTGCACAAGTCAGGTCAGCAGGCTTTGGGCTGGACGGTTTGCAGGCGGTAGCCAATACCATCTTCTACATAGAACCCTGCAGCAGCCCACGAGACTTCCACCAAAGCGTAGCCCGCCTTGTTCGCCAAGGACAGAGCAGGCCTGTACAAGTCTACATGGGAGTTGCTACTGGCACTTTGCAGCGAAGGGCGTTCAACAACTTGATGAAAAACGACTCCTTGGTTAACTCCGTAATTAGAAACGCAGCCGACCTACGCGACCTTGTACTTGGAGACTAATATGACCAACCACCCCTTCGCCTGTGCCCTCCCCGTTGGCACCACCAAATTCCTGTGGCTCCTTGCAGGGCCGCAGAGTCAGGCAACGAACGATCCGAAGTTCAAGGTGGCCCCCGTAAGCAACCACAGTGCGGCACCTCTTGATTCGAAGTTCAATACCGAAGTGACACAATCAGAAAAGGAGAAGTAATATGAACCGTGCTTATCGCATCACCTTCGATCACACCGTCAGCAAATTCGTCATCGAGATTCAGGGTTTTCTCGGGCTTTACTGGAAACCTGCCCAGCTTGACGGAAACGAGGTTCAATATTTCTCCACCTTTGGGGAAGCCTCTGACTACGTCAAGAAGATCGGTCTCGATAAGGTGTACCAGGATTTCACGGGGCAGAAGCCTTACGGGGCGCCGGACAAAGACCTTGCTTACTACAAACCAATTCAGCCTCAGCCCAATGTCTTTTGGGTTGCTGATAATCAGCCTTATCCAACGATCAACAAGGAACGAGCTTAACCAAAATTCCACGACGTCGACAGCAACCAGGAGACCGGCATGCTGCGGGAAACAGCCATGTGGCCTCGACAATGTCGGCGTCGTGGAATACTGAAAAGGACAACAATGAATCTGTTTCAACAACTGAACCCCCCCGCAAGTAACCTGCAGCGCCCGCCAGCACCTCAAGAAAAACCCCGACACAGCAACAAGAGGGCAGTTGCCGATTCACTTTGGGCCAAAGCATTCGACGGGAAAATCCTGACTTCCCCTGAACTCGCCCAGATTCGAGGCCACGCCCCAAGCAGGGTCTCGACCACCATGCGCGAACTTGAAGAGCGCGGCGTGGTTGAGTATGTCGGGGGCAAGGAGATTGCGAGGGGTAGATATATCCCGTTGTGGAGGTGGGTAGGTGAGACCGAGGAGTGAGCAGCCAATTCCCGAACTGATTCGCAGGGATTTGAAGTCCGGGCCTGCGACCGTGCACGACCTCGCTGACGCGATTGGCATCTCCGTGCGCAATCTCAGAGTCTACCTGAAAGACATGGAAGGCATTTACATCGGAGGTTGGGAGCAGAGAACTGGCCCTGCCCTGCCTGTGTATCACTTGGGCTATAGGAAAGACAAGCCTCGACCGGAAAGGAAGTACAGGCGATGAATGAACTCCAACTGATTTACGACATTGCCACAAACCTCAGCGACTACTTAATTTGCATCGGGATTTTGACATTTTTGTGGTTAGTGGGCATGGATGACGGATTACAATAAAGGAGTACAGACATGAGCGGAAACAACCAGAATGACGACGATCTGAAGCGACGCCTGCGGAAGCACAACGATGAACGCCTATACCTTGAGGCTGATGAATTGATGTGCGAAGCCGCCGACCGTATCGAGCAGCTTGAACCCGAACGTGACGAATTGCTTGCTTGTTTGGACTTGATTTATTCATGGGCCAATAATTGGGATTCAGAGTTTATGAATGATCCGGATTGGATAAACACTGACTATCCACATATTCAGGCCGCCATCGCCAAAGTGAGGAAGCCATGAGCAAAGAACTGATTGAACAGTTGCGAGAGCTATCCGCGAACAGGAAGCCCTATGCAACCGGCGCACACGGCCAAATTATCGGAATGGAAAGCTATCGAATTGTCGCTAACGGCTTTGCGCTTGAATGTATTGACGAAGCCGCTGACCGCATCGAAGAGCTTGAGCGCGAACGCGACGCCTTCTATATGGACTATCGCATAAAGTGCGACGAGGAAGCCAAAGGCTCTGCACTTGTAATAATTGAGCGCGACAAACTACGCGCAGAACTCCTCAATGCCCTCGCAGCGTGCAAGGCGAAGGATGAGGCGCTGAATACTATTGTAACGGTCTTCTACCCAAAAGGAATTTGGAAACAAGCCAGGGAAGCACTCGCCATACAGCCCGACGACTCTGCGCTCAAGGCGTGGCTTGGAGCGCCTGTTGCTTGGGAATTTACTGATGCCTTTGGAACACATTACACGGATGATCGAAGAGATTGGATGGACACACCCGGCATTGAGTCTGTTACTCCCCTCTACTCCCCGAAAGGACTGGTAGAAAAATGAGCAAGACAATAACAAAAGAAGGTTATGTGTATATCGGCCCAGATGGCGGAAGGCTTGAGCATATTGCTATCGCAGAGCAGGCGCTTGGAAAGAGACTGCCAAGCCGAGCGCAGGTTCATCACGTCAATGGCGTCAGAAGCGATAACGCGAATACAAATCTTGTTATTTGTCCTTCTGGAAAATACCACAAGCTACTGCATACACGGGCAGCAGCATTTGACGCAACCGGCGACGCGAACAAAAGACGCTGTGCCTACTGTGGAAAATACGATGACGCTGAAAATCTCTATATATGGGAACGCATATCTCACCATAAATCATGCAAGGCGTCCTATGACAAGAATAGGAAACTGAAATGACAATGCCGAACTTCGAGCCGGTTGCCTATATGCAGCTCTCAGTTGAAGAGGGTGTTGACACCTGCTTCCCCCGCCTCCATAAACCGGAGAAATATAACAAGGATTGGTGGCGCTTTGACCCCCTCCATTCCGCCGACCAACTCACCGAAGCCTTCGAGGCCGGAAAGCGGGATGCAATACCGGAAGGCTGGGTGCTGGTGCCGAAAGGAGAAGAGTGATATGGGAACGACCATCGAATCTGATTGGGAAAACACTAGGCTACTAGACGAACTAGAAGCGGCAAGGGCTGAGCTTGAGGATGTACAGCTTGTCAGCCAGCTTCACTACGACGCCAACCTGTCTCTACGCCAGCAACTCGCCGCCGAGCAGGCCAAGAACGTGGGGCTGCGAGAGTTGGTCGAGCACTTCGCTCTCATTGATTTGGGCAGAAGATTATTGCCAGACGACTTTGGACTGTGGGTGCTGAGAGCAAGAAAAGCCCTCTCCACCCCAGCCGACTTCTCCGCGCTACGGGCGCATGATGCGGCGATCTGGCGAGAGGCAATGCAAATCGCCGAAGACTCACGCGACAAGGCAACCATGAGCAAGTATTCAAGCATTCCAGAATGCCGAGCCGCTAGAGATATGGCTGAGTGCTTATCAAAAGCCTATTGCCACAAAGCCGACGCCATCGAGAAAGGCGGTGAATGATGCGCTTTACCTTTCCCGCTGACCCTCCTCCTGTCGACTCAGACGAACTGCGAGTAGGAAACGTCTACAAGTGTCGAGGCGGGGGCAAAACATCCTTCTGGATAGTTATCAACATAGATGACAGAAGCGTGCAGGTCATAGGTATTAACCGTGACGGGATAATAACTTCCGCCTCATCCTACGGCCGTCATGTTTTTGATAACTCAACCTCAGTATTCAGGGCCAAGCCTTTAGGGTTTTGTCCAGGGATAGACGCGCTTGAATTCAACATTGAGTGGAGGGAAACGGAATGACCCCCGACAAAAAGCGAGCGATTCTGGAGGCCACGGCGAGAGCGTGCGGGCTTCCAAAGCACGTTGATGGAATGGGCTTTGAGCAGCCGCATCATTACAAGTGGAACCCCATCTATAACTCTGCCGACACCGCCAACATGTGCGCTAAGCTGGATATAGATACGTACTGGTTCCCAAAGAAAAACCTTGTGCTTTGTTGCCGAGATGGTGCGCGGACTAGATACCAGCACGATGAAAAACATGACGGCACCCCCGAAGGCAAGGAAGCCGCTTGGAGACTCGCGGCGAGCATGGTGGCGGCTAAGGTTGGAGGATATACAGATGACATTTGAAGAAACATTCGCAAAAATCTGTAAAGATGAAAATATTCGTCTGCATGGAGACTATGCTAAGGACATAGTTGATAACTGCCGTCGAGCTTACCAAGCCGGAGCCGCCAGCCGGGATACCGAGATTCAAAGACTGCAATTCGCACTTGCAGATTCAGAAGCATTGGAACTTGGAACAGCAGAGCGTTGCGACCAACTCCGCGCACAGATCAACGTGCTACGGGAGTCTCTCGAATACTGCGTTACGCAAGTGGGCGAGCTAGCAACCGTTCCCGGCATAGCGTCAGCCCTCTCCTCCACCCCCGAGCAGTCCCTTGCCGCGTACCGGAACAAGGTGATCGAGCAAATGATCGCTTGCTATTCTCCAGATGACTCCGCTCACGACTACTTTGACAAGCTCAACGCCTTAAAGGGTCAATCTTGACCAAATTCAAACTCTACCGCAGCACTTGCCGCGGCTAAAACACAGGGGTATTCAGAATAATGGACAGAAAGAAAGCCGCCGATTTGGCGTATGCCGAAGGCTACCGCCTTGGGTCCGCCAGCCGGGATGCCGAAATTGCGGAGTTGGTGGCGGCGCTTGAAACAGTTATTGCAAACGCGCCGGACCCTTATTGCGCAATCACGCGGGCCGTAGATGCGCAGTGCCGCGCAGCAATCGCCAAAGTGAGGAAGCCATGAGCAAAGAACTGATCGGATCGCACTCTGTCCATGAAACATTGATGCGCCAGACGCAAATTGATGCAGCGCGTATCGAAGAACTTGAGCGCGAACGTGACACCGCGTGGGCGCAAGCGCACAGGCTGGCGCTGGAACTTGAGTGCTTGATTATGGACACCAAGGACAACGCTGTTGTGAGCAAGTGGTGGGACTCTGCGTTCGAGGCTATCGAGGAATACCAAACCCTGAAACCGGGAGCCTACGAGGAATCCGAAGCGTGGGCAAAAATGAGGAAGCTATGAGCAAAGAATTGATTGAAAGGCTGCGCGCTGATGCAGAATCCACAGACGACATTGGCCTTTGTGCTGATGCCGCTGACCGCATCGAAGATCTTGAGCGCAAGGTGGCGAGCCGCGATGCGGAGGTTGCCAAGCTCAAGGATGACAACGAATATCTTTATGTTGCCGCAATTGAGCGCGACCAACTCCGCGAACAGGTGGTGCTGTTGCGTGATGCGTTGAAAGAAGCAGTTGAAGACTATTCAGCCCGCTTCGACATGAGTAGCCCAAGCACCAATCCGGGAATTAAGATGGTTGTGAAGCAAGGTAAAGAAGCCCTCGCCGCCACAGACCCCAACAAAGACTGACACAATTGCAATTTAAGAAGTACAAGCGCAGAATCCAACCTCCACAACCCCATAACAAGAAGGCATCACATGAGTTACGGATTTCTTATGCCGGAAGATTTTTCTGACTATCTGGCCGACAACATCGACGAGGCGGACAAGGCTGTCCTCGCCACCATGAAGCACACGCGCATTGAACCGGCGTACCGCAACCGTAAATTCATCGTTTACGAGATGGTGAACCGCCTTCCAGAAAAGCTTGCCACCCTCGCCATCATGGACTTCGTCTGTGATGACGAGGAGGGCTGTTCGACACAGATCGAGTGGCTGGAAACCGGGGACATCGTCACGGTCGGTTACGCCCCGACAAAGGTTTTCGACTTCCCGATCTTCGTGCACCTCCCTGTGAACCAGAAGGTGCGCTGGTCAGCCAAGGTCGATGACCCGGAAGACCAGTCACTCAGCTTCCTGATGGTCGTCCGTACCCAGACCCGCCGCAATTTGAGGGAGCGCGACGCGATCTACATGGAGTCGACCAAGGAGTTCCAAAAGGAGTTTTTCCCCAAAGAACCGGCCTGATGGAGGAAAGCCATCATGGCTAACTGGTACTATTTTTTCCAGCAGGACGGTAAGGAGTCCCGCTGGACAGAGGCGCTGGCCGACCGGCGACAGGAAATAACCTCCTCGCTTCGCCCTGCATTCAGCACCGTTCTCGACCTCTCCTTCATCCCCGACAACAACGAGGACTGGACCAAGGTCAAATACCGGGGGGACTTCTACGCGGATTTTGACGCTGGCGACGATCTCCCTTACGTCTGCGAACAGTTCAAGGAATTCCTTGGCAGGTTGCACGCCGAACTCAACTTCGATCTGACCCAGGCCAAATTTTTTGCGTCAGGCAGCAAGGGCTTCCACCTGGAAATCCCGCAGGAATGTTTCATTCCGAAGCTGTCGAAGGAAGGCACGCCCTACCTCGCTTACGTTTACCGCGAGATGGCGCAGTCGCTGATTGTCGATACCCTCGACCTCAACGTCTACACCGGCAAGCGGGGAAGGCAGTGGCGGACGACCAACGTCCAGCGGGAAAACGGAATGTACAAGGTGCCGCTGACTCTTGACGAAGTCTTCGAGATTGACGAGACCAGCTACCGCGAACTCATCAAGGCGCCTCGCCCTGAACCTGTTTCGACGCCACCATTCTGCAATCCGAAGTTCGCCCTGCTCTTTGACCGGAGCAAGGAGAAGGTAGTCGGTTCCATGCGCAACAAGAAGAAGCGCATGGAGAAGGCGTCGGCGGTGCTCGATCCGTGGAAGAAGTCGGGCAAGACGCCGCCGACCATGCAGACCCTGATGAACGGCGAGAACATCGCTGACGGCGCCGGCTTCCAAAGCCTCGCCATGCAGCTTGCCATCTACGCCACCAGCGTCGGCATGAGCCGTCAAGCATTTCTCGACAACTGCCACGGCCTTTGCGAGAACCACGTCAGCGACAGCCGCCGCTACAACACGGTCGGCAAGCGGCGCGAGGAACTGGGCCGGATGTACGATTACATGGAGCAGGACGTCCTGTACGATTTCGACGTCGGCCCCATCGTCCGCTTGCTCAAACCAGGCACCAGCGTCCACGACCTCGGCGTTCTCGACCGCGAGGACCACGAGGACATGCCTGACCATGAGGAAGCTCCCGCCTCCAACGACGCCCCAATCGACATCATGCGGGGCCTGCGCAAGGGGTTCTTCATGAACGGCGACGGCATGTTCAAGCGCGTCGGCGACAAGGACGAACCAATATCCCGCGCCGTTTTGCGCAACGTCGAGGCATTCATCGATGTCGAAAGCAAGAACTTCTCGGGCTACGAGTTCGACGTGGTGGTGGACAGCAAGGTGGTAGCAAGGAAGATGCTGGGGGCTGACACCTTCTCGTCAGCCAACAATATGCGAAAGTTTTTTGGAGGACTTCAAGTGAGTTACCAAGGAGGAGAACAGGAGACTTCCGCCCTCCTCGACATCATGGCGGAAAAAGCGAAGCGCGGAGGCAGGGTGTATTCCTACCCCCGTGAAGGGTTCTTCATCATCGACCACCCGGAAAAGATCGACCCGACCCCGGTTGCGGTCTATCTGACGCAGGACACCTTCGAGTCCTCCCTTGACCCGAGCGACCCGGATTATTTCCGCCTGCGTTACCGCCCCGGCGATGCCGTCAGCACCTACCTGATCGACATCCACAAGGCGCCCGACCTGACCCGAGACATGTTACCGGCAGTCGAAGACCTGTTCAACTTCAACTGCCCAGAGGTCGTCATCAACTCGGTCGGCTGGTTTATCGCCGCTCACTACCGCTCCGCTTACCTGCGCCTGTTTGAGCAGTTCCCGAACCTGCAGGTCTTCGGCGAAGCCGGTGCCGGTAAGTCGCAGTCGGTCATCATGCTGTCCCGGCTCCACTGGTACAGGAACAGCCACGGCCTCGCCACGGCGACGTCCTACACCCCGTTTGCCATCGACAACAAGGTCTCGAGCAGTCACTCAGCCCCTGCCATCTTCGACGAGTACAAGCCACGCGAACTTCGCAGCCAGCGGGGCAAATACGAGAAGATGAAGGACGTGCTCAAGAACTCGTACATTGGTGGCGACACTGGTAACCGTGGCACCATCAACAGGGGAGGCGAAACCTCCCTTGGCATCATCAAGTCGAAGTGCGCCGCGCCACTGATCTTCATCGGCGAAGCCATCGAGAACGAGACCGCCATCGTCGAGCGCTGCGTCTTGGTCAAGGTGACCAAGGACTACCAGACGGAAGCGCGGCGCCAAGCCTTTCTGCGCCTTCACGATACGGATGAAGGGAAGCGGGCGCTGTCGGCGATTGGCAAGCTCGTGATGCGTCGAGGGTTCGGGATCGACTTGAAAGAGATGTACATGGAGGTTTCGTACATCGTCGCTGCGATCAAGGCCAAGATTCCTGCCGAGGTTATGAATAGCAGCCACGTCAGGTCGATGGCCGAGCGTATCATCTTCAATACGGCGGTCGTCATTCACGGTTGGTTGATGCTGAAGGAGGCGTTAGCAACGGTATTCGGCGATCACTTCAACGCTCGTATCGAAGACCTGATCTCCGAGAAGTACGACCGCGCCGCTGTCGGTGAGGACGCCAAAGCCGTCAAGGTGTTCGGGCGCAGCGAGATCACCAAGATGATCAGCCAGATCGCCCTGTTGAGTCGTGAGCAGGATCGGGCTTACGAGATGCGCCACGGCAAGGACTACCTCAACGGCGATGGGTGGGTCGAGGTCAAGATCGAGCGGGCTTACAGCAACTATCGACAGTATTGTGCGGCGACGCATGAGCAGGCGCTGTTCGATAACCTGGAAGCCTTCATGGTTGCCCTGACCGCGTACTCCCCGGTGATGGATTCTCTCTGTGCTACCTCTGACCTGCGCGGGGACGGCAGCACCGAGACCATCATGCGATTTGATGTGGAGAAGCTGGCCCGTGACGGGGTGCAGCAATTTAGATCATGAGTGACGAGTTCTACTGCCCACAATGCAGGAGGTACAAGCCTTTGTCCTGCAAGAGTGAAAAGAAGTCGTCAAGCACTTGGCTTTGCACGTTCTGTAACGACAAACTCAACAAGAAGTTAAGCCCCAAGGGAGGCAATCTTGCTTCTCTTACCCAGCAGCAACTTCAGAAAGGGAGGGATAACTCCGCAGCCAAGAGGAGGGAAAAGTCTTTGCGGCGTCAAGCTGACGCTAGGGCGAGGGAGTTGGACAAGATACTGAAAGGAGATTGACACTTTAGTAAATTGGGATACACTTCTGCCTCACGGTGTATCCCAAAAGTTTCACCGTGAGGCAACGACACTGACAACGTTTTATGAAAGGAAATATCATGGCACTCCGTAATCAAGCTCAAGCCCCCGCCTTCGAGTCCGAAGAACTGGCCGAGCAACCCTCCCACGCCGAAACCAAAGCAGTCCCGCAGGATTTGCCTGTCGCCCCTTCCACGGGCACGGCAGTCTCCCCGCTGACCGCAGGCACCGCAATCAAGCAACTCCAGAACGCGATCCCGACCACCGAACTTGAAAACCTCGGCATCGGCGTCTTCCCCCGCATCACCGTTGGCCTTGACGGCTTCAGCCGCGACAAGACCAAGGAACTGGGCAAGAAGATCGCTATCGAGGTTCTGTCTTGGTCGTATGTCTGGTTGGTCACGGCTGGGGAACAGAACGATGAAGCTAATAAGCTGATTCGCACCAGCTACGACGGCAAGCACCTCAAGGGGGGCGAAGGCAGCGTCGAGGACTACGTCAAGTACCTCAAGTCGGAAGGCTACGACAAGGCGCAGGTCAAGCAGTACGCCGAGGTGTATGCCAACCTGATCTGGTCGGAAGTTGGCGGCGACGTCAAGTCGGACGAACAGGAGATCGTTCAGGTTTCCCTGTCTCCGCAGACCGTGGGTCAGTGGGGCCGCTACCTGCTGGAGTCGGGCCTGCGCAAGGCCAAGGGTATCGAAGACACCAACGTCGTTACCATGACCCAGGAAAAACGAGTGATCTCGAACAATAAGTTCGGCATCTCAACCTTCACCTCTGGACTCAAGAAGTAATGTGGAGCCCCTGCCTTAACAGGCAGGGGCATTAATCATGGAAGCAGGGGATAGGTTTAATTTTCTGACTGTGGTTAGCCGCCCAGAAAAGCTAGGCGGCAAGGTAGAGGTCAAGTGTGACTGTGGGGTAGTCAAGTTTGTAGATTCCTATGGCATGCGGTCTGGGGCTATTAAAAGCTGCGGGTGCTACGGTAGGTCCGTAAGGCAGGCGGCTAAGTTTAGGCATGGCCACGGAACTAAAGGTATGCGTAGCCCAGAGTACAACGTATGGGCCAACATGATTTCTAGGTGCTGCTATGAAAAGCACACCGACTTCTACCTGTACGGTGGGAGAGGCATTACCGTTTGCGACGCTTGGAAGGACTTTAAGAAGTTTTTCGAGGATGTCGGGAAAAGACCAGCAAACCACACTCTTGACAGAATTGACGTCAATAAAGGTTATGAGCCGGGTAACGTGAGGTGGGCTACGTTAAGTGAGCAGGCTCGCAACAAGAGGACCAACAGGGTGCTTACCCTAGGGGACAAGTCAATGTGTGTAGCTGATTGGGTAGACGAGACAGGCCTGAGTTCTTCTTTGATTATCAATCGTATTGAGTACTTGGGTTGGAGCGTTGAAAAGGCTTTAACTACACCAGCAAGGCGCAACAAAAGACAGAAAGTAAAACTGTGAAGCTGCTGACCATCGACACGGAGACCGCAGGACTTGCCCCAGCAGCAGGCACAGGCGTCTGCGATCTCGCCATTGCCTGCGTTGACGAAGACTTCGGGGTTTACTGGAAGATCGAAAGCCTGATCGACCCGGAGTGCATCATTTCTCCCGGCGCGATGGGCGTCCACCACACACGCAGGAAATGGTGGAGGATAAACCGACGCTCGCCGAGTTCATGCGGGAACACAAGTACCCGTTCGACGACGCTGACGTCTTCATTGGTCATTCGGTAAATTTTGATCTTCGCTTCGTCCGCGACTACCTGCCTGAAACCTTCCAGACTATCGACACACTCAAGTTGTCGCGGATGGTGTGGCCTGAACTCGACAGTCACAAGCTGCAGACCCTGCGCTACACCTTCGGTCTCGACGCCGGCAGCGCACACCGGGCAATGGGCGACGTCATCACCACGATAAGCCTTGCCCGGCGTATTGCCGAGGAAGTCGGCACCGATGCTCGGGGGCTGCTGCAACTAATGAATGCGCCGCTGCCCTTAACGACACGAATCAACTTTGGGAAGTATCGCGGAGAACGCCTTTGCGACCTGCCCATAAGCTATGTTCGGTGGTTGGTCGACAAGGCTGACATCGAACCCTACCTGAGGGAAGCACTGGCTGCCCGACTGTAACCAAGCCTCCCTGCCGGGAGGCTTTCTCATGGAGTGAAGAATGGCTGAACTCAGAACCGGCATCCCCAACCAGCAATTTCAACAAATGGTCATCGAGGCCATGATGAACGAGGAGGTTGACGATTACGTGCAACTCATCGTCGCTCTCGTCGAGGAAGTCGCTGGCGAAGAAGGGGTTGTGAAAGACCTGTTGGAAATCATTGGGTCATATTTGCCGGAGGATTCGGAATGAACACACAAGAATACAGCAAGCTGGCTTTGCGCACCGCCAACGACCTTGGCGGGCGCCTCGACAACATCATGCACGCCGCGATGGGCATTGCTGGCGAGGCAGGTGAAGTGATCGACCTTGTCAAGAAGACCTACGCTTACGAGAAGGCTCTGGATGACAAAAAGCTGATTGAGGAAGTATCCGACATCCTCTGGTACATCAACTTGTTGCTTGCCGTTATGGACAGAACTTGGGAAGAAGTCTTCGACCTCAATATCGCCAAACTCGAAGCCCGCTACCCCGACCTCCGCTTCAACGCCGACCACGCCATCAACCGCGACGTCAACGCCGAGCAAAAAGCCATGCTCGTCAAAGCCCTTGACGACCAGGATTCAACCTTGAGCGCCGGAGCGCTGCGGTAATGGATGAGACTGTTCTCTACCACCAGGCGTTCACCGTCTTCGAGTCCCTGTGGAGCGAAGTAGTGCGCAACGGCGGCGGAGGTTCACGGGAGATCAGCGGCACCAAGGGTATTCCGGTACGGCGTGTCGCCCTGAACTGCAATATCAAGTATGCAGGGGTCAACTTCGCCGACATGGTAAAGGAACTGTACAGCGGCGAACTCGACGAGGCCCGCGTGATCTCTGCGTGGGACAAGGCGGCGGACGTGATGCTCACCAACGCTCCGAACTATCCCCTTGCCGTGGTTAGGGAGTTGAAGAAAGGCTTGCCGGGGTTTGACTTGACATCGCAGGTTCATCCCTACATACCGTCCGTACAGTTCTTGAAAGGCGTGTCCTTCAAGAATGGGTACAAGCTGACGAATACGAAGGACTCCTGCCTGTTGGAGACGCCGTCCGGAGCAGTTATAGGCATCGACCGCTCTGCACTGGTAAAGTCGACCGGAGGCAAGCGCACCCGCAGGAAGTACGACGACTTGAGAGAACCATTGAACCTTTGGCGTGGGCGCCCTACGCACTCACCGCACTTCCTGCAGACCAGGGCGTCCTACCTGACCTTGGCTGCTAATGCCCCCAGGTACGGAGAGGTCATTGACGCCCTGTTCGCTATCGCCCTCGAAGCCGGCAAGGAGGTCGAGAAGGCCCTGCACCACAACATCGACTTCCTCCGCAGGGACGACGGGGAGGCTGCGAACAAGTATACCGGGCCGGTGCTGGAGGCATACAGCCTGGTGGCTACCGCCGTGACCAACCCCCTGCCCGCGCTGCGCATGATCTTCAGCCGCCACCTGACGCAAAAGCAATTTGAGAATTACTTTGGCAATACGCGCCAGAAGTTCAGCACACAGTACACGGAAAGTGCTCGCCAGAAAGACCTCCGCGCCATTGACCGCCTTTCTACCGCAAAAGTGTTTGAGGAGACAGGGCGCAAGAAGGATCAGGTGAATAACCTTTTATCAACTTTGTTCGGGATATGAAAATGAAACCTCAGAAAGAAAAGTCTCTAGGGCAGATTGCCCATGACGCAGGAGCGCAGGCCGGGGGTTGGGCGCGCAAATGGGACGACATGCAGGGCTCTCAGAAGGAGGAGTGGGAAATTCTTGCCAAAGCAGTGGCGCAGGAAGTTTTGTTGCGGATTGGGGCTACCACGGACAAGAAGGGGTAGGAATGGGATTAAAACTAATCGGCGTGCACGGCAAGGCGCGGAGCGGCAAAGACACAATTGCCAACCACCTTGTCGATGAGCACGGCTTTGTACGAACGGCATTTGCCGACCCCTTGAAGGCGGCGTCGGCGGTGCTCTTCGGCTGGCCTGTCGACCTCGCCTTCTCCGACGAGATCAAGGGCTACAAATCTCCCCTGTGGGACATCACGGGGCGCACCGCGTTTCAACGCTTGGGCGACGCCATGAAGATCGGCTTTGGGCAGGATTTCTGGGTTAAGCGGTGGGCTTACGACTACGCAAGGTTGAAGGACAAGCACAGCGTTGTAGTTTCCGATGTGCGCTCCGACGCTGAGGCAGACACGCTACGAAATTTGGGCGGGCTTATCATTCACCTTGAACGACACGGGGCTGGGCTGAGTGGCATCGAAGCCCTGCATAGCAGCGAAGTAAGCATTCGGTTTAATAGGAGCACCGATCTTCGCCTCTCGAATAACGGTACGGTGTCAGAGTTGGAAGATGAGATAAACAGGATCGTTGCCTTCATCGAGGTGAGTGGCAGCGAGTTGGGTTTGCGGAATGAGAAGGCGGAGGATTGAGATGAGCAATGAATCTAACGGGAAAGACATGAACGGACGAGTACTCACCTGCGTTTATTGTGGGCACGAATACCCGCAGGATACCCCCGCTGCAGGCAGCGAGGTGCTGACCGAGCATATTAAGGTGTGTCCTCGACACCCTATGCGTAAGGCAGAGGCCGACATTGCCCTTCTACGATCTGCGCTGGCCGGATTGATCGGCGCCGACACCGAGCAGGTGTTGCGCGAAATGGAAGCCACGGTGCGCCTACTGCCAGCGCCGGAAGCCGACAAGATTGTCTCCATCAATGCGATTCAAGCGCTGCTGGCAACTTTACCATGCAACGAGGATTGACAACTTTGGAACAAGAGAAATACAGTGACCCCCTCGACGTCGCCTCTCGCAACGAGAGCATCGCCACCGATGACGCGGTCAGGGAACAACGCAAGCTAGCAGTGCCTCAGCAATTCCCAGATGAGCACGGGCATTTCGCAGTGACAGAATGTTTGGAGTGCGGCGAGCACATCGGGGAGCAGCGCTTGAAGGTTGCGATCAAGAATCTTTTATGTTGGGACTGCGCCACGGCACAGGAGAGGAAGCGGAAGTGACCGACCCTCACAGCTTGGCTGCCCGACGCGTCAGGGTTTGCGCTCGAGCGCCAAGGTGCCCGGTATGTTTGTCGAGGCAGGTTCAATATTTACACAGTTCGCCGCCAGCAATCTGGAAGTGCCGGGAGTGCAAGCATGTTTGGCGGTATGAACCTTTGATAGAGAGGAAGTGAGATGTACCTTAAACCAGTGAAGTTTTCAGACCACCCTGACTTCGTGGGTGGCATTAAATGGAGCGAACTGGAGCTTCAGTTCATTTCTGATCGGGACGCTGCGTGGGCCGAGATGCTTAATAATCTAGAGGAGCGTATCGGGTTACTTGAATCCCACGGCCACAAATTAGCCCTAGAACTTGAGTGTCTGCTACTTGATACGAAAGACTTGCCAACTGTAAGCAAGTGGGGGGAGACAGGGATGGACGCTGTTGAGAGATGGGAAAGGTTGTTTCCTTACAACGGACCAAAACTTGGGGATTAACTAGTATGAAACGCGCAATCATCGACCTCCGATCAGTCCTCTGGACCGCCATCATGGCTGGCAAGGACAAGGAGGGTGGCCGCAAGGTCATTTTTAACGACAAGGAAGTACACATCAATTCAGCCGAGTACGGCTACGACAACGCCCTCGACCACATCCTCCTGGTTCTCGACGACCTCGACATCCAGCCCCGCGACGTCATCCTCGTCGACGAAGGCAAGAATGCGAAGTTGATGCGGACTCAGATGTTCGCCGGCTACAAGGCGGGGCGGGAACAGTGCGAGGACCAGTACGTCGAGTTCAACAAGGCGAAGGAAATGCTTGTCTCCGCCCTGCTGAACGTCGGCGCGAGCATGTGCTGGCAGGAAAACATGGAGGCTGACGACGTTATCGGCTACCTCGCCAAGAGCCTGAAGGGCGAGCGCTGGATCGTGTCGAATGACGGCGACCTCGCCGTCTGCATCGGCGACGGCGCCCACCTCTGGCAACGCGGCGCCCGCGACGTCAACCCCTTCGGCCCCTTCTCGCCGCGCTTCATCCCGGTCTATAAGGCGTTGGTCGGCGACTCGTCCGACAAATACCCCGGCGCCTACAAATTCGGCGAAGCCGCATGGAATAAGCTGCTCGACACCTTCGGCGAAGAAGGGCTGGAGTTGCTGGAAGGGCTGATCATCAAGAAGCGCCTGCTCGATCTTGGCGAGGACGTCGCCGAAGTCAAGGAACTCCAGCGCGTCATCGACGGCGCCGACATGGTCTACACCTCCTACGCCTTGGCAAAGCTGTACATCGAGAAGGTCAACGTGATGCGTCGGCCTTTGCAGTGGCGCGTCGGGATGGTGAAGCCTTATGACGGAGAGGACCGCCTTCGTAGTTGGCATAGTCAGGTGCGGCTGGTTCATGCTGACAACTACGAGCAGGCGAAGGCGTGGGCTGCTGACCAGATTCTGAAGAGCCCGTATGTGGCGCTGGACTTGGAGACTTCCGTTGACGACCTCTCCGAGGAGTGGCTTGAACGACGATCAAAGAAGGGAGGTGGCGTTGATGTCATGGGCTCGAAAATCACTGGCTGCGGCCTGACCTTCGGAGAAAATGGGCAGTACACTTTTTACATTAGCGTAGACCATGCAGACACCGACAACTGCACATTGGACCAACTCATGGAATTCCTTGAAGCTATTCCGAGCAACAAGGTAACTCTTGCTCAGAACGCAGCAGGCTTTGAAATCCCTGTAATGCTAAACGCCTTTGGTGAAGCGTGGAAGAACAATGGGTGGAGAGGATGTTTCCCTAACCTTCATGATACCCGTATTGCCGCTAACTACGTCGATGAGAACCGGCATACCTTTGGCCTGAAAGACCTCAGCCGCGACATACTTGGCTACGAGCAGGAGAACTACGAGCACGTTACGACAAAGTGGGTAAAGACCAGCGAGTACGATGGTTTCACAGGTATGGCGCTGGAGCGAAACAGCGAGGAAGATACCGTCCGTGTCCAGTACCGCATGAACCAACTAACAGCGAAGCAGGTTCTCTCGTACGGGGCAGACGACACGATCTGCACTGCAGCTTTGTGGGCGCACTTCGTTATCCGGATGGAGATTGATGGGACTCTCGACACGTTCCTTACGTTAGAGCAAAAGCCGATGTACCTATCCGCTCTGTCATTCGTCGCCGGAACCCGGATCGATATGCCACGGCTCATGGATATTGCAAAACGGGATGAAGCCACTTACGGGGTGTGCCGGAAAACCCTTGACGAGTACCTGATCGAGAAAGGATGGGACGGTACGGTAACGCCTGTGTATTCAGAACTCACGGCAGCGGCGATCAAGGAGATATTCTTGATCGTGACGGGCCGTGAACTGAAGACGATGGTGCGGACACCGGATAAGCTAATCAAGCTGGTTGAGGTCGAAGGAGAAAACCTACTCGCTGCTGTACTTGCCAGCGGGGATTTTGACAGCATCAATAAGCTGGTAGCCTCGAAGTATGCCAACACTCCGATATTTGATACGGCCTCGCCAAAGCAGGTTCAGAAACTTCTGTACGAGGTAATGGGCCTGCCTATCCGCTTGCGCAATAAGGCGACCGACGTGATGCGAGCCAAGGGAATCCGTGAGGGTACTCCCCGCACCGACGACGACACTATCCTGATGGCAATCAAGCAAGGGGACGCGGAGAAAGGGACACCGGAGGAAAAGGCATTAACAGCCCTTGTCCAGATCAAGTCGATTGACACCAAGAGAGGGCTTTACTACGACCCGTACCCTAAGTTTCTGCACCCTGTTACTGGCAAGTTACACCCTGAGATACGGCAATCTACGACCAATACCCGTAGATGGACTGGAGCTAATCCAAATTTGCAGCAGACCAGTAAATCTAGGGATGGGGTTCGTGCTGTCATCCTCCCGCATCACCGCAAGGCCGTTGTTGTCTCCCTAGACCAGGTTGCTCAGGAGGTCCGCATTATGGCAGACCAGAGCAAAGACAAAAACTTACTCGCCTGCTACCTTGGAAGTAAGGAGGAGTTGAAGGATATTCACTCGTTCGTCTCAGCAATGGTTACTCGTCAGACCTACGAAAGTTTCCTTGCCAAAAAGAACTCCAAGGATGAAGTGGTAGCCTCTGCTGCAAACGACATCCGTAACAAAAGTAAGTCGGTATTTTTTGGGCAGGCATACGGGGCACTTGCTCCTAAGATAGCTGAGCAACTAGGGATTGAGGCCTCCGAAGCCCAAGCCTACCTTGACGCGATCTATGCGGCTTTTCCTGACCTCGGTAAATGGAAGCAAGACGTCGAGGCCAAGGCTGAAATGTCTGGGGTCGTGCGCACCTATCGCAAGGCCGTAAGACACCTTGGCCCTGCGTTGCTATCTGATAACAGTTACGAGCGTTCAAAGGCTTTACGTCAGGCGGTGAACACCATCATCCAATCCTCTGGAGCGGAGCAGATGAAGACCGTGATGACCAGAATTTGGGATAGCCGGTTAATCGAAGACTATGACTTCCAGTGGATGTTCTGCCTGCACGACGAAATTGTAGTTTCAGTTGGCAGGGAGGACGCTGCACAGGTCATCAAGGCTCTGTACGGGTTCATGACAGAGCAGTTCCTTGATGTTGTTCCGTCTGCATCGTCCATCGGCCTTGGCAAAAACTTCGGAGAGTTGGTCGAACTTGGAGAAGTGTTCGACGCAGAGAAAATCGAGGAAACCTTGTCTGACATATTTGACGAAAGGGAAGTATTAGCTGCATAATGTCTGGGCCAAACCAGATCAAGTAAGCCTTGCAGTACGGACAGCCCTCACTTGGGGTGGTTTGGCGACCCGTCCGTACTGCAAGGCTTTTGTTTTATAGGTAACAACATGAAAAAACACCCTACTGTAGAAAGGCTTAAAGAACTTTTAGCTTATGACGAGGCCAGTGGTCAGTTAGTTTGGAAATATAGTAGGGGTAACCAAGTTTATGCTGGTAGGGTTGCTGGTTCTCTATTCTCTGCCAGAGGAAAAATGTACTACATCGTCAGAGTCGATGGCTGCTCAATCCTAGCCCACCGTGTTGTATGGGCGATGTGGTATGGAGTATGGCCGAACAAGCACATAGACCACATAGATGGGGACGGCTTGAATAATAGAGTTTGCAATATTAGGGAGGTAGATCAAGGGGAGAACAATAGAAACGCTGCGGCTAGGAAAGACAGTAAAACAGGAGTTACAGGGGTTAGGATGAGAGGTGGAAAATTTATATCTACCATACGGGTTAATGGAGAAGATATATGGTTGGGGGTTTACGCAACCATAGACGAGGCATCAAAAGCCAGGGCAGATGCTTCAATAAAATACGGGTTTCATCCAAATCACGGACGTAAAACTGTTAATAACGAAAGAGAAGCAGCATGACCAATAAAGCCAACATGGGTAAGTGGGCGGAGAAAGAGGCCCAATCCCACCTTGAGTCTTGCTCAAGACAATCTCACGACTTCGCCTACCACCGCTTCCCAGATGCCCGTGCGGCTCGGGGAGCACTCGCCGCGCAACCCTCCGACTTCCTTGTCAGCTTCGCCAGCAGGAATGGCAACCGCACGATTTACCTGGAAGTGAAGGAGTCCCAAAACCCCAACCGACTGTCAAAAGCAAAGATTGGGCAGTACGGGATGTTGCTCAAGTTCCACCTGACCAACGCCGAAGTCCTTGTCCTTGTCTTCATGAGCACCCATAACAAGTGGGTTTATCTAACCGGGGACGATCTCTTCTCCTACGAAACCTGCCCCGCATCCTTTCCCTTAACCAACCTGCCTCAGTACGACACCGCCGCTGAGGCTTTAGAGGAGTATTTCAAATGACCCAACTCCAACACATCGCCTGGTACAACCTCGTCATCGCCAATGTTTACGC
>OFQZ01000115.1_pt1 | contig 31531 bp, 25 predicted proteins | sample 1543011 | NCBI WGS metagenome assembly OFQZ01 (sample SAMN07774216, study PRJEB24372) | wastewater metagenome | isolation source: Exp Tend NO 0WW | collected 2016-02 | reverse complement strand
TCCAGCCGACGGCTTGGCTTTGACTCATGCCTCGCTCCAGCATCAGGGCCTGCGACTTCAACTCGTTGGATAGCATCGCCAGCCCATTTTCTATGCGCCCGATTCGCTCCCCCAGGAACGACGTGACGTAGACCGCGGTGGCGATCATCGTCCCGACCAGAGCGACGGGGAGTCCGAACCGGTCGATTCTAAATATTGTGTCGTCACCCGCCATGATGATATACCCCATCACCCGGTGTACCCGGGCGCCTTAGCAAAATCTCGTCACACAACTTGCGCACCTTGACGGCGTTGCGCGATACGGCGCGCACGCGGCGCGCGAAGTCGGTCAATTCCTCGTGCGCGATGCACACAGCCTCAGCCACCAAGATGGCCGACGGTATCTTGTCGATGGAGTCACGGTATCGGGATACCGGATCGTCCGTCCACCCGATGCCGAGATCAGACATCGCGCACCACCGCCACTTCGATGGGCTCGGGAGGAGCGGGAGGCAAACCCTTGCGCGCGGTGATAGGACCGCGGCGAATCGTGGTCAGTCGATCGGCCGCGATCGTCCCGAGGGTGCCGCCGCCGAGCACGACGCCCAGCGTGTTCCACAACCAAGACCAACTTCCGCCGACGATCGTCTCGTATTGCTCCGGTGTTATCAGCCCACGCGAAAGCAGGTCACTCGCCACTTGGCGTTGCTCGGGCGTAGAACAGCCAGTGAGGAGCAACATTAGGACGAACACAAGACCTAATAGGCCGCACGCGAGAAGAGATAACGCCTCGTCGTCATCGTGTTGCCTCATGGCTTACTCGACTCCAATCTCACCCATGACCGTGATGATGCATGTATTGCTGGCAACCGATGCCAAGCCCGTGAGGAACTGGGCCGACGTGAGCTTCTCGTCGCCTGTCCACTCCAAGCGGCCGTTGGCAGGCAAGACAGCCGCCTTGCCGAAGAATGACTCGGTTCCTGCCGCGCTGCCGGCTGTGGCACCAACAAACAGCGAGATGGTCGGGGTGCCGGAACCCGTGTTCACCACGATGATGTGCCGAATGTTCAGCCACAGCTTGGTGTAGCCACCGAAATTGTTTCCGCCCGTCAATGCGGTCGGGGCAGAACAGATGTTGGCGGCCGACGTGGTCAGTGCGATGGGGCCGGAGTTGAAGCGTGTTGCTTGCATGTTTCCTACTTGTCAGTGTCTGTTGCTGGTGTGAAGGATCCGTCTTTGTAGACGCCTCGGTAGACGAACACCAATCGCACCATCTTGCCGTCGGCATCGCGCCGCGGTGCCAGGTGGTAATGGTGGTAGTCTGGTGTGGTATGCTCCATCGACCCGCTCCATTCCTGGATCTGGCCGTCGAGTGGACCGCGAACGAAGTGGACTGGATGTATCATGCGAATAGGGCGTAGCACCAGATGGGGTTTTCATTTCCACCAGTGAACAGTTGTGAGCCCATTGTGCTCGGCCTCGCCGTAGCGGTCGCGAGCATGCCGCTCCACAGGTCGTCGACGATGCTGCCGGCGCGCAGTTGCATGACGGTCGATGCCTGGTTGCCGAGCAATATCCACAGGTCGTCACCCTCGACGATCCCTGTAGTCGTGATCGACGTGGTCTTGATTCCGGTCGAGTTGACGACGGCGGCCACGTTGGTGTAGCCCCTGTTTGTTAGGGTCGGCGAACCGACCGCCACCACCGTTCCGGTAGCGCACGCGGCCTCGGCCCAGGTGATCGTTACGCCCGCCACCGTCACCGAGTAAATCAGCGTGACCGACGTAATTGCTTTGTGTGCCTTACCAAAAAACAGGGCGCGCGTAGTAGTGGTAGCGACCGTCGTACTGGTCGTGTTATTGGCCGTTCCTGGCCACGCGACCGGCATGCGCCATCCCGCGTAATGCGTGTGGGTCAGGGCCGCGAACGACGCAGCCAACACCGAGTTTGGGCTGAGGTCTGCCGCGCCGGTCCCTATCTCGCGCGATGCCGCAGACCCAACCCTGATAATTCGCTGCGGCTCATCGTACGACTCGCCATCGAGTCCACGGCGACCGTCGATGCCATTGGTGCCATTGGTGCCATTGGTGCCATTCAGTCCGCTGGCTCCCGGTGCCCCGTCAGCACCTGCTGGACCGGTTCTTCCGGGAAGTCCGTCTTCCCCATCCTCTCCGTCCCATCCGCGTCGCCCATCCTGGCCCACGGCGCCGTCAGCACCTGGATTTCCGGTTGCTCCGGTGGCTCCGGTGGCTCCGGTAGGGCCAGGAGATCCATCAATGCCTGCTCTGCCGGGACGTCCGTCTTCCCCATCTTCACCGGCAACTCCAGCCCTACCGTCCAGACCGTTCAGGCCATCAGTTCCTGGAGAACCATCAGATCCGCGCTCCCCAGAACGGCCTGGCGGTCCATTCTCGCCGTCCTCGCCATCTGGTCCGCGTGATCCTCGCAGATCCTGCGCGCTGATTACCGGCACGAAGATCCCGCTCGGCGTCACATCGGTCCCATCCCAGATGAGCGCGTTGCCGATGTTCGCTGGGATCAGACCAGGGTAAGCGGGTGGAACTACGCCAAGCGTCGCCCCGGTCACGATGCGGTAGAAGCGCCGATCGCCAGACACGATCTCGGTCAGCTCGCCTGCCTCGACCATCCGGGCCACGACCCACTCGGCCGCAAACCCGAGTTCGGTCTTGGTCCTGATCCACTCGAGCGACCGACCCTCCTGCCAGCCAGGTCGGTTCTCAGCGGGCAGCACCCGCCGGATCCTGTCGCGCCACGCAAGCTCGTCGGCGTTGGTCGGCTGCGGAAGCGGTACCGCCATCAGAACCCTGACCTCACGAGTGCGTCGTTCGCGATGCGGTGCAGCTCGGCATCGAGCGTCGCCCGGCTCATCTTGTCCTGTCCCTCCCGCACCTTCGCCATGTTGTCGGCGGCGCGCTCCAGGATGCGCAGCTTGTTCTTGTCAGGGCCTTCGATCAGCTTCGACCCGCGCAGTTGCTTCAGTCGATTGATCTGCTCGTAGAAGTCGGTGACGCGCTGGCTCGACTGGTAGGCGTGCGGAACGAGTTGACCGAGGCCGCCGAGCAGACCGGGCTTCAGGCCATCGCCAGCGATCGCCGACGCCATGTCGTCGACCCAACGATTGGTCGAGTTCCACAGTCCGCCCGTGGTGCCGCCGAGGAAGTGGTCGATCTGAGCTGGCGACAGACCGAGAACTTTGCCCACAGCCTTGGCCGCGGCCGAGTTCCACCGGTGCGCTTGTTGCTCCGGGATCTTTCCCTCGGCCATCCAGTCGGGAACGATGGCTCGGCCGGAGTAGAAGTCCTTGTTGGTCGCCCACTCGGCTCCCGGCCTCAGCATGGCCGGAGTCAAGAGCATCGGGTTACCGAACGGTCCCGCGACGTTTCCGATGAACGTCAACGCCGCCTGCATCAGATCGGCCGGGTGAGTCTTGCCGAACCGATCGAGCACCTGGTCCATGATGCCCGACACCATCATGGCGGCTTCGTATGGTTTGGGAAGCTCGATGAAGCTGTCGGTGCCGGGGATGGCGAGGTGCCAGTAGCGGCTGCGGCGCTTCTCGTCGAGTGCGGCCCACTGGTCATCCTTCTTCTGGAGCTTCATCAGGAGCCACGCCGCGATCGACATGGAGCCGAAGTTGACGATGGCGTGGGTCCAGAGGCGCGTTTGCCGCTCCTCGCCATCATGCCCAAGCGCCGTGCTCCAGAACTTGCGCTGACCAACAAGGTGGGCTCCGAGATACGGAACGTACTGACCCCACGCGCGCGCTACGACACCGCCCGACGTGTAGTCCATCAGGTCTTTTCCGGCGAACGTTGCGTCGTCGATCGCGTCCTGCTCGGACCACCCTTCCTTGAGGCGCTTCTCGTAGGTCGACTTGAACTCGCGGAAGCGGAGCACGCCCTCCGACTTCGAAAGGAACTCGACGTAGGACTTGAGCCCTTGGCGAATCTTGCCGACTGCCGTCTTGGTCTCGGCAAACAAGTCGGCTTGCTTCCACCCTGACAGGCTCAGTTCGCTGCGTATCAGCGTCGGGATGAGCCCGGCCCGTGACTTGAACTTCTCCCACAGCGGGTCCTTCTGGATCGCGTTGATCGTGTGAATGAAGGTCGCGAGCCCTTCGAATGGCCCCAGCGCCTTGAACCACTTGGGAAGTGACTCGGTGGGAGTCTGATAGAGCGGGTAGTTCCAGGCGTCGCGGATGATGTTGCGCACCGCGAACAGTTCCTTGACCTCCGTGATACCGAACCTCTGGAGACCGGCCGCGGCACGCGCCAGGTTCTGCACCGATACCTTCAGCTTGCTCGACGCTTCGAGCCCCATCGCGGCGCGTCCGACGTTGCCGACGCCACTTCCCACGATGTAGTCGTAGACCTCGGGCTGAACCTCGATCCACATGAGCTTGTTGTTCTTCGCCCGCAGCCTGGCCGCTCCCTCGGGGTTGTGTGTTTCGACGTCCGCGATGAATGCCTCGCTCCAATGCGGCGTGTGGGCAATCCATGGGCGGCGACTGTCGGGGCTCTTGGCCTGCATCCACCATTCGAGAGCTTCGGTGCCGGGCGTGCTTTCCGCGATCTCCAGCAGCTTGAGCGCATCCTCGGGGCTCCCAGCCTTGGTTTTGACCTTGGCCGCTTCCTCCAGAAGCTGGCGCATCTTGTGCTCGTGCGGGATGCGGCTGATCGGCACCTCGAATGCGAGGCGCCCTGCTCCTTCCTGCGCGATCTTGGCCGCCAACACGTTGCGCACCGCCGCGTGGTGGCTCGCGCTGATGACACGCACGGCCCACCTCTGCATCGCCTCGCGTGGGTCCAGCACTTCGCGCACACCGCCCGTGACCTGGCGGCGGATCGGCATACCCGGAACGTCTTGGCCGGCGGCCGTCGCGGACGGCGCGTCCTCGAAGAACTGCCGGTAGAACGGGTTGTAGTAGCGACTCGCGTCCTTGATCTTCTTGCCAGTCGCTTCGTCGAAGAGTCCGCGTTCGACCGTGTAGTCGACGACGCGGTTGAACCAGTCGTTGAACCGCCGCGCGATCTGGACGCGCGACATAGGGCCGTCGGGCGTCTGGTAGACCTTGTGCGGCTCCAGCGCTCGGATGCGGGCAGACAGTTCCTCGCGCGAGCCCGATGTCGCGAGGCCCTTGCCCATCATCTCGGCTTCGCGCAACGCAACCATCAGGGCGCCCATCTCCTTGCGGTCGCCGTCCGGCACATGCTTCCAGATGTCGACCGCTGCCTCGCCGGTGCGATTGCCGAGCGCGTCGTGCGTGCCGAACATCAGCATGCGCTCGGCCTCGCCCTTGCCAGCCATCGCGAGCAGCCGCGCCGTCTTCCACACGGCCTCGGACGGCTTGACGTCGACGTCACCCTTGCCCAGCGCCGCCTCGGCGCGCCGCAGCGATCCGCCCGCGTTGAAGAACTGGTGCTCGATCCCATGGATGAGCTTCGTGAGCTTGGATCCCTCCACCATCCGCTGCTCGGGGCTGACCTGGTCGTCGTGCGACACGATCTGGCCCAGCGCCCTGGCCTTGGCGCCCTGGTACTGCCAGCGGTGCATCACGGACTTCAGGTAGTCGACCTGGTCGGCGAGATTCGGCTGGGACCGCAGCCACTCCTGCGCCCACCGGTGGAACTTCGGCGCCTCGGTCGCAAGCCGGGCCTCGTCGCCCAGGATGTGCCGCGCCCAGTACTCAGCCCAAACCTCGGCGGCGCGGGTCCGCGCGTTCTTCATCTTGGCGAGCCCAGCGCCCTGGCCGGTCGAGTCACCGTAGTAGCGCGCCACCGTCGAGGCTTCGGCCAGCAGCTCGGGAGGGATCGACGCGCCCATGCCCTCGCGCCCACCGACCGTCCGCTCCATCGCGTGCGCCCACTCGTGCGCGCGCGTCGCCCAATCGGACCCCACCCTCGCCCGGTCGACGTCCTCGAAGACGTGGTAGACCCCCAGGGCGCCGCGCCGGCTGACCCCTCCCTCACGGCCCGTCGCCTGGACGGGGTCGCCTGGGCGCCCCCTGAGAGCCCTGGAGACGTCCATTTGGCGGATCGGCTCGACGCCGGCCTCACCTTCTAGTCCCGGCTTCCCCGTGGTCGCGCCGTAGCGGCGTATAGGCTCCTCAGCCATGCGCCTGACCTTCTTCTTGGTCCGCGCGTCCTTGATGCCGAAGACGCGGCGCAGATCGTCGTCGCTCGCCTCCGACCCCTCGTCGCGGCGACGCTGCAAATACTCAGCAGCGGAAGTGCGGCGGGTCGCCCGCGACGCCTTCGACCAGTCCCGCGAGTTGGCCAGGACGTCGGACTCCAACTGCCGGGAAGTGTCGCCGCTGCCGGCGGTTTCCGGCAGTTTGCCGCCGTCCGCCGCTCGCCGCCGCCCGCCGCCGCCCGGAGTCGGCTTGGCGAGTTCGTGCTGTGCGTTAGACAACCCGGCAAACAGTCGTGCGGCCGACCGAATGACCTCGCTGGCCGGCAAGTGTGGCGAACTGCGGAGGAACGCCCTGGCCTCGCTGCGGGCCTGCCCTTCCGGTCCCCGGATCAGTGCGGCGGTCAGGTGCTGCGCCAGTTCCACGTGAAACAGAGGGTCCTTCCCGGCCTTCAGCGCCGCGGACAACTCCTTCGACGCGATCTCGGCGAGGCGCGCAACCTCCCGGATGTCGTCGAGAAGATCGGGCGTCAGGTCGCGCGGCCGGCGCAGTTCTGGCGCGACGTCTGACTTACCCCACGGCGCATTACCACCGACCGAAAGATCTCGCTCCGACCACTCCTCGCCGCGCAGCGAGTACTCCTTGGCCGCCTTGACGTCGCGAAACACGCCAGGCGATGTCTCGGTCCAGGACTCGGGGATCTCGTGGAGATGGGGGAGCAGCGCCTCCTCGGCGGACCTGGCCTCCAGGTAGCGCAGTGCGTCCCGCGCCTCCTCGCCCGTCACCGTGGTGTGGCCGTAGCTGAGCGTGAGCTTGCCGCCCTCGCCCTCGCGCAGCGTGAACGAGTCCTTGCGGCCTGGCTGCCGGAATTCGACGGCGCCGTCGACCGGCGTCCCGACCCACCCTAGTTCCTGGATGCCGCGAACCCGGTCGGCGTTGGCCGCCAGCTCCTTCAGCGGCTTGACCCGGTCCTGCGGGAAGTTGCGACGCCAGGCCGGCAACCCGTCGGGCGAGAAACCGCGCAGCGCAGCCATCCCGACGGCCTGGCCCAGCACTCGAACCGTGCCCTCACCGACCTTCTCCCAATCGCCATCGAGTAACGCTTCGCCGTAATCTACCCACTCCTTCGGGCTCATCGTGATGGCGGCGAAGCCCGTCCCCTCCATGGCGCCCGCGATCATCTTGGCGGTCATCTTGCCGCCCAGCGCCGCCTGCGCGGTCTTGGCGAGCGACCCCATCCCGACCATCACCGGCGTCGCGATCGCGGTAGTGAGCGCCGTCTTGGCCGCCTCCATCGGGTTGGCGCCGCCGGGCTGGTTTGCCCCCTCGATGATGCCGAGCGCGCCGAGGCCAGCGCCGGTCGCCAGCATCTCGGCCTGCTTGAGCTTGAGGAACGCGCCGAACTTCGACGTCAACGGAACCTTCGCGATCAGGTCGCGCGTGAGCCGGCCGGTTGCCGCCGCCGCGTTCACCTCGTCGGCAGTCATCCCGACCTTGCTGGCCATGCGCATCGCGATGGACGAGTAGCGTTCGGATGACGCCGCCGAATCGAACAGCTTGCCGATCCCGTGGACCAGCTTGCCCGGCGCACCCAGAACGTTGGCCGCGCCGCGCACCGCCGCCGACACCGCGCCGCCGCCCTGCATCGCCTTGGCCGCAAGGTCGGCGCCGCCGAACGACGTGAACAACCCGATCGCCTCCTGCGCGATCAGGCGCGTCGCCATCATGGGGGTGAGTTCGCCGGTCTCTCCCTCGAACTGCTTGCGCCCGTAGTCGACGCGCCGAGCGTACTCGCCGTCGGTGAGCCAGTTGACCGTGCTCCTGAGCGAGACGGGAGGCAATGTCGGCTTCTGGTCCAGCGGGTCGCGACCTGATGCCGCGTTGCCGACCGCGTTCATCGCCCACCCTGCCCAATTGATGGCGCCGGCCCCGAGTGACAGGACAGGATCGACCACCGCCTCGGCGACGGCCGGACCCACATAGTCGCTTACCGACGCGATTGCGTGCGGGACACCACCTGGTTCAAACAGTCTCGCCAACCCTTCGTGACGCTGCCTCGTTGCCTCGGCCGCCGCACCCCTAGCCTCCAGGCTGGCGACGGACTGCTCTAACGTCGCGTCGAATGAATTGCGTCGCTCATCAGTCTTCTGGATGGCGAGGTCGATGCTTGTCATTTCTTCTTGCCCGGCAGCGGCCAGTCGTTCAGGTCCTTCACGAACGTTTGCCAATCACCGGCCTCATGGAGCGCGGATCGCAGCCAGATAGCGACCAACTCGTTGGCCTTGCCTGGATTGTTAGACCGCGTCATTGCGAAGCTGCGCAGCTTTCCGATGTTGGCCGCAACCGCCTCAGTGATCTTCGGCACTGCCTGCGGATTCGACTTGGCGATCTCGTCCATGGCGGGGCTGTCGCCAAACAACCGCAACGTTGCCTGGATGTCGGCCGATTCTCCGTGAACGTCCAACGGCAACTTCTTTGTTCCAAGTATGTTCCTGGCGTCGCCCTCGGGGTCGATGGACCGTCCTTCCTGGTTAGGGATGCGCGCCGCGAGGGCCTTAGTTGCTCGCTCCAGCGCCATCGCAGTGAATGGTGACGCAGTTGTCCCCGCAGCCGTCACCTGGTCGGCGAGCGACTTGTGAATCTTGACGATCGAGTCGGTCAGCTTCGCGTCTTGCTCGCCGGCGTAGCGTTGGGCATCGCGTTGGGCATCGCGCTGAGCCTCAGCGAATTGCAGCGATTGCTTCACGGCTTCGTTCTGTAGTTTCGCTGCCTCTACCTGCTCCTGCCAGATTCGAAGCTGCTGGTTGAGCTGGCCACGCTGCGCCGTCTCGGCCATGCGCGCCGCATACTCCTGGCGCATCGTGGTCTTGAGCGCGAGTTCGCCCTCGGTCTCCTGCTGTCGCCGCGCCATCTCCTGCTGTTTGACCATCTTGTCGAACGCCTGCGCGTGCGCCGACATCTCCTGGTCACGCTGGCGCAACGCCACGTTCGCAATCCAGGCGTCGTGCTGATCGGAGATTTGCCGGTTCTTCTGCCACTCGTTGACGCCGCCGACGATGCCCTGGCCGATGGCCGCTCCGGTCGCGACCTTGGCCTGGTTGGCCTCGGCGGAACGACCGGCAACGAACTCGTCGGTCATGAACTGCTGCGACTTGTCAGGCATAGAGAATCGCCTCCGCTTGTAGATCGAGTTCGTCCATGCCGGCGAGCAAGCGGCCGTAGTAGTCGACGCCGTTGACCTCGGCCATCGCCTTCATCGTGATGATGGAGCCGATGCCACCGCCACCGCCACCGCCACCTCCACCGCCACCTCCACCGCCACCTCCACCTCCCATGGAGGCGCCGCCTGGTCCAGCTTGCGATTGTGGTCCACCGGCCTGGCCACCGGCCTGTGGTTGTCCACCTGGCGCTCCCGCGAGTTGCTTCTGCTGGTTGCCGCCTTGTTCCGCCTGAGGACCCGCACCACTGGACATGGATCCCGTGTCCCGGTTCATCGGGGCATACGGATAGCCACCGCTCCAATCCGCCGCACCGCCAGCTTGCGGCGAAGGTTGCACTCCTGGAGCACCGGCTGGAGCTTCTGGGTCTCCTTGGTAGGGGAACTGCGACGGATCTTCTGGATCGCCCTGGTAGGAGAACTTTGATGGGGTTGCGTTGCCTTCGATTGCTCCGGGGGTCGGCGCGGTTCCCTGACCTTTGGCAAACGCGGCTCCCGCCGCGGCTCCAACGCCAGCACCGACCATGGCTCCAGCAGGGCCACCGATCATTGCTCCAGCCGCCGTCAACACGCCCTGCCCGATCTGCGCATACATCGCGTTGCGCGAAGCTCGGTTGGCCGTGCCTTGGGCATGGCGCCGAACCTCGCTCATCAGATCGGGCGGCTCAAGTTGACTGTTCATCAGCACCTGAGCCATGTTGTTGTAGTAGGGCGACGCCATGGCGGCAGCGCCGCCCGGCCGATACTGCTCCAGGTTACCTAGCCCACCCTGAAGTGTGTGGAGCGCGTCGGCCCTGATTGCCGCATTGCGGGCCGCTATGTACTTGTTGCTCGCGTACTGAGCCTGATAGGCGACACGGCGGCCTGGTGCGACCGGCGTGTAGCCGTACTTGTCCAGCTTGAACTGGCCCTGGTCGTCCGCGACCTCGGCCATCTGCTGGTCGTACTCGCGCCCTCTACGGCCGGAGTCCCCACTGCCTCCAAGCATCCGGGCATACTCCGTGATGCCGCCGGTGTAGATCGCGGCCCCGACTCGTCCTGCCTTACTCCAGAAGCTCATGGTGTGATCGCGTCGATCCGCGCCTCAAGGGTTTGCAGCGAGTTGGCCGTCACAACGTGCATTGTTGCAACGGTGCCTGACCGAATCACGTTCTCGGCCATCTGGTAACGGGCACCGAGGAAGTGGTGGCGAGCACCATCGCGCGCATCGCCGGCCGCCAGGTCCATGCGATCCGAGTAGAGGAAGGCGCGACTGTTCGCGAGGGCCGGTCCTTGAGAACCGCGAACCTGGCCGTCGGACATCCTGATCCCGATGAACCGGCCGCAGCACTCCTTGATGATGGTGCCACTGGTTCTGTTCGCGATCGTGCTGGCCAGCGGAGCGCCGCTGCCTCGCCGCACCGATCCACGCTCCAGGATGTAGAACTGGCCCTGGTCGTTGTAGGTGAAGCCTCCACCTCCAGGAATGCTCTCCGCGTCCATCACGTAGGTGGTGCCACCAACACGGAACAGCGTCGGGGCCTCTTCGCCGCGCAGATGGATGCGCACCGCGTCCCACACCCACGACTCATCCACCACCATCTGCTGCACGTCCTTGGCCAACAAGACCTGGGCCTTCACCTCCAAGACGCCAGTGGCGATTGCCCTGATGGTCGAGCGAAGACGGATCGAATGGTAGGGAACGGGCAGCAACTGTTCGGGCGCCGGGTCGCTCGAATCGTCTCTTTCGAGGAGCCCGTGATCGTCGCCACCGCAGAACCCGTCGGGGTCCAGTTCGATCGGCATTGTCAGGATAGACAAGACCGAGTTGCTGAATCCGATGTTTTCGTTCCACGCTCCCTGCCGTTCGTTGTCGGCGTAGCAGGCCAGCGTGCTGTCGTGGTTCCCGATGGTCGAACCAGGCGCTGATCCAGCCGTCCACCATGCAGGGTGCGTCGCGACCTCACCCGAGTAGACGCTGCCACCGGTGCGCGGCCAGCATCGCACACCGTTGCGCTTGAACTCCATGCCCGACTGCCAACCGCGCGTCCACCCGCGATGCGTGTTGAGCATGGGGCGGTCGCTGATCCGGAGCTCGTCGATGGAGCCGCCGGCCAACAGGTCGCAGTCAACCGACAACTCGTTCGAAAGATTGTAGGTCTTGATCGACTTGTAGCTGCCGGCGTCAGGGACGGGACGCGACAGCAGATTGGTCCCCATCAGGCTCCCGATGTTGCGGACTAACGTTGCCCCGCGAAACCGGAACGGGCTGAGCAGGAGTGAGCTGCGCCCAACGTTCGCTCCGAAGCGCTCCAGGTAGATCCACGAAGGGAAGGTGCGGACGATCGGCAAAGAGGTCGACGAGATGGTCATTGGACAGTCCTGTACTTCGTGTGGAGCAGCGGGAGTTCGAGCCAGCCCTCGGTGAACAGCCACTCCATGTGGGCCTGGACCTCAGTGAAGGACCCGACCGCGACGTAGGCCGGTAGCTGCAACCACAGGTCAGGGTCAACCACGCCCTCGGCCGACACGCCGCGGAACAGGTTGCTCGCCCCAATGGTTCCGGTCGGCTGCTCGATGATCTGACTGATTCCGGCCCTGAGCTTCTGGAAGGCTGTTGCCTTCTCAGTACCTGGATTCTGGAACGTGGCCGGAGTGTTCCTGGAAGATCCGATGTAGCTGAATGCCTTGTTGACTCTCTCTCCTGCGTCGATGTCGTCGCCCATCAAGGAGAACCCGATGCCAACCGCGAACCCGTTGACAAACGAGTAGCCGGGCACAGCCCGCGTGTTCGCTCCGGTGCATTTCAGCACCATGGCACAACGACCTTTGCCGTCCGTGATGAGAGTCTTCACAACTCGGACTCCCGACTGGCCAACTGGCTTGCCAGCCTCAGTACCGACCGTCTTGCGACCCCTGATGAGTAGCGAATCGCCTGTCCCCGAGACGTAGTGGTACTGAAGTGCCGGGAACGTGAACGTGCCGTTGACATAGGTCAGCCCAACCGTGTTGAATCCGTTCACGGTGAACGGCGGGGCCAGCGTGACGAGGTCCGTAACGTCGATCTGTAGGGTCGCAGCACCAGCTCCCAGTGCCGCTACTACCGCGTGACGTCCGTTGGTGTTGGGGATGGCCGGGATCAGCCCGTTGGTCACTCCAAGCCCGCTGATGTTGACACTGAGTTCCACCCCAACCTCCTTGTAGGCAGTGGGCCAGTTCGTCGTGTCGATGACGGCCAGGAGGTAGCTGCGGCCTCGCAGGTACTGGTGGGCATGCTCCGTGACCGAACCCCACATCGCCGACGTGAACTGAGCGTGAAGCGAGACTCCCGACAGGTTGGTCCAGGTCTTGGCACCATCGGCCCCGTCCAGAATCCATCGCTCGTCGAAGCCTTCGTGCAGATGGAGGCCAAGAACGTCCTGCACGATGTTCCACGCCGTGGACGGATCGGCCGGATCCAGCAGCTTGTAGTTGCTGAACGTCGCGTGGATTCCGGGGCGTGGCCAGTTGAACCTGGTCTTGCGCCGGTGCTCAAGGCCAAGCGGCGCGGGGCACAGGAGGCTCGCGCCAGAACCACGTCCCGACGTGAGGTTCCAGTCGAGAGGAATCGACAGTGTGTCGACGTCCACACGGCCAGCAGCGGGCCGCGTCACCGCCGCGCTGATGAGAGGAGACCCATGCGTCCAGCGCGGCGTGCGGTTGGCTGCCGGCGCAGCGGCGCCGAGCCAGTCGCTTCCAGTCGCAACTCGGCCCTGCCCGATCAGGGCGCCGTCCTCACTGATCCTGATGGTGTCGAGCTTGTCGTCGTCGCCGAGCAGGTTGAACGTCAGGTCGCCACCGAAGCCTCGACCAGTTCCGTCCCCCGTCTCCAGGATGTTGAAGTCCGCCGGCAGAAGCGCGGGTGCCCCCGTTGTGTCGGTCAGGCGCCAGCGCCAGCCCATGCCGCCGCCACGTATGTTCAGCTCGACGTTGAGCTTCCAGCGGTCGGCAGTGCCGAATCGAACCTCGATGGGTTCGGCCAGCGCGACGTGCTTAGTGGTCGACGTGACATACTCGTAGGCCCACCAGTCCTTGATGATGTCCCACAGCCTCGAAGCGCCATTGACCTCGAACGACCCGATCTCGTAGCCGAGGCATCCGTTGATTTGGCGACCACTCCCGAGGCTTGTACCAGACCCGATGTTCGGCACCATCTGTGCCGTCATGTAGAGGTCTTGGTTGCCGCGGACAGGAGGAGTCGACCGCGCGATGACGAAGAGGTCGAAGGTCTCGGAGTCTTGGAGACCACCACGGTCTATCGCTATGATGGTGACGGGATAGGCCGATCCTCGTCCTGAGCCCTGTGGAGGAACGCCGCTGATGCGGATGCCACCGCTGATCTGGCTGAACAGCAGGCCAGGGGGAAGACCAGAAACCGAAACCGTGACGACATCCCCAGGGTCCGGGTCGGTGATGGCAACTGTGATGTCGAACGGGAGGCTTTCAAACGCTACCCGCGTGCCGGGATTCGTGATGACTGGCGGATGGTTGACGGGAGTTCCGCCACCAACGCGCATCATGACGATCATACCGACAGGAGCCGTGATGTTGTCGGTGACCGCGACGGTGGCTGCGTAGTCGATTGGATTCGACGTCCCGGCAGCCGGAGTTCCGCTGATGACTCCGGTGCTTGAGTGAATTGTGATTCCAGCCGGAGCGTTTACCATCGCGTATGTCAGGGTGTCTCCATCCGGATCAGTAGCCACAACCTGGACCGAGTGGGCCACACCTTCGGTCATGATCTGAAGCGGCAACAGTTGGAGAAGCGGCTGCCTGTTCGTCGTTCCGATGACGTGGATGATGAACCGAACAAATTTGGATACGGCTCCATGATTATCTCTGGCCGCAGCGAAGACCGTGTAGTAGCCAGGAGGGGAACCGCCACTCGAAGATCCGGCTGAAGGAACTCCAGCGATGACCCCGGTGTTCAGGTTGCACAGTAACCCTGGCGGCAAGCCCTGGGTACCATACTGCACGGTGTCGCCAAGATCAGGGTCGACTGCGTGGAGAGCGAGGTTGAACGCCACACCCTCGGTAGCGGTCTGGTCAGCGACAGGGTCGAGCACCGGCTGCTCGTTGATTGGCGCAGCCGCAACCGTGATATCGAACAACTCGGTGTCCTGACCTCCCTCGCCATCGTCCACTCGCGCGATGACGTGATACACACCGGCGGTCAGCGGTGTGCCGGAGACCCTCCCTGTGACCGAGTTATATCCGATTCCAGGCGGCAGACCCGTGATCGTGTAGGACAGAATCTGCGGAGGAACGTCCGGGTCGAACACCTCCAACTGAAGCGTGAATGGCGTCCCGACGGTCGCGGCCTGAGCGCCTGGATTCGTCATGATCGGCGCCGTGTTATCCATGATGACGGCGCCGGCCTCTTCCCACGCGAGGTAGGACGGCTCGTTGTTCATGCCGACGGTGCCGGGCCGCGTACCGCCGTCGTCCGTCCAGTCTTCTGCTAGACCGAACGGGAACCCCATCGAGTGGTACCAAAAACCGTGGCCAGAGCTGTTGCTGATGCTGCGAACCCTCTGGCACTGGTAGAGCACGTTGTCATGGCACTGAGTGCTCCGATAGTAGGTGTAGAGGCCGGTGCGCGCCGCCCCAGACAAACCGGTCTCTTCGTGCCGACCCATCTCGTAGGCAATCCACGAGGCACCATCGCCGTTCGCGTAGAACGCGGCAGAAAAGCACTCGTTGGGCAGGCCGTTGAACAGCCGGTTGTCGATGTCGCCCCTGACATAGTCGGCGAACTGCTGGGTCGTCCAGGTCCCAATGACCGCGTTCGAGAACTGGTCGATGAGGTACTGACCGGTGTAGCACGACGTCGAGTAGATATCGTAGTTGATGCGTGCCGGGGTGATCGGCGTCCCGGCATCGTTCGACAGGATGCGGGTGAGGATCGGGAAGAAGTAGTCCTGGCTCGGCGCTGCCTGCCAGTCGATCATGCCGAGCACTCGCGTCGGCGCGACAGCCTTCGTTACATCGAAGATGTGCTTGCACCAGCGAGCGAACGCTTGAGCTAGACGATCAGTTTGAGTGGCTCCAACCCTCGGGGCGATACCTCGACCGGTTGGTGGATCTTCGATTGGCCAACCATGTCCGCTGTCGCCAATCGCCTTCAGGTAGGTGTTGACCTCAGGGAAAGCGAAACCGTTCCACACCTCGTTGGCGCCCGAGAAGATGAACTTGGTGGTGGCCGGACAGTTCGCCACCATGTAGGCCGTGATGCCTTCTAGCCACGAGTCGGTCAGATCATCGAACGTCAGGTGAGGCGTCGGAATCTGGACATAGTCGCACTGGAACTGATTGGCAAAGTCAGCAATTGCCTTCCAAGAACAACCCTGCGAAGCTACAGATTCTGGTCCACCGTTGTCGTCTTGGCTGTTCTCGGTGAAGTATGTGTCGATGCGCCGGTCAGATGCCAAACTCACGAGTGAGTTGAACGGCTCGATCCAGTGCGACATCCTGACCGAGTTGTGCTTGGCACGGTTCCACCGCGCGATGAAGTCGGGGTCGAATCCGTACGTGCTGGACCCTCCTTCCGACGTCTTCAGGTAGGCAAGGTAGGGCGTGTAGTACACCCTGATGTTGCGAACCGGGTCCGCAACATCTGTATCCGTGATCTCTACCTTGCAGAATCCATAGGTTGCACTGAGCGTGAGAGTGACACTGGTGACTCCTGGACTGGTTCCGGTTGAGCTGTGTCCCTCACCGTCCTTGAACACCACCGTTCCCTTGCCATCCCACTTGCACGTCCAGGAGCCGGCGATGTCCTTTCCGCTCGACATCAGGTAGCACGACGCCTTTTCAACACCAGGATCCAGTGATGCTGGATACCCGTCGGTCCTCGGATCAGCGAGGGTTAGGGATGTTCTAGAGTCGTCAGCAATGAGGCGAGTACAGAACTTCCGCGCCACCCGCATACGGTTGGTCCACGCGCACTCCGGGAAGTAGTCGTAGAGCTTTGGCGGGTGACCGCCGTGAATTGGTGGAGTCAGCGTTGCCATGTCACCGTGCCTTGCCTGTTTCGAGTAGGAGACGTTGTTCCTTGATGTCCGCGAGTTGCCGCTCGATCTCGGCGGCACGCCTCGCATTCTCGTCGGTGTCGTCGGTGCCAAGGACCAGCGACACGATGCATGACGAGATGAAGCTCCAGACCGTCGGTTCGGTGGAAGCTGGGTCGAACGATGCCGCGACCTTGAGGTAGATCGGGACGAGCGCAGGCTGCGCCGGGGCCAGAACCTTCAGCTCGTAGACCCGATTGGTCAGGGCGTCGTTCACGCTGCCGATCACGATGGTCGAACTTTCGCCGTGCTGCTCGATCGCGAGTGGAGCAAAGGACGCATCGTCCGTGACGGGTGGCAGCGAGACGGCCGTCCCAATCTCCAGCATGAGGGCCAGCTCGCCCTGCGCCGTGATGCCAGGGTTCGGAACCGTCTCGGTCATAAACGCGAGCGCCGCCTGGCTGATGCTTGACGCAGGCAGGACGCCGAGCGGAATGCGGAACTTGTAGTTCGATGTGCCGCCCGACCGATCCGTGACCAGGGTACCGAAGTCGTCGATGACTCGAGTGTGGCCCCATTTCACTCCCCCACCTCCAGTTGGATCTGGTGCAGACGAACCTGCGCCGCGCCCCGAAAACGGGTCACAACCTGCTGGTTGAAGCCGCGTGGCCGCCCCGCACTGGTGGTGTGCCCTGCCGCTATCTCGTTCAGAGTTGCTGGTTGGAGCAGACGATCTTTCTCCAAGACGACGCGGCCATCGAGGGCCAGATACTGGTTGTCGAATCGCTTGGTGCCATCCTCCGACACCACGTCGACATCGCACCACGCCAGCGACTCGGCGAGCTGCTGGCCGTACGGATAGGCACCGGAGGCCGTGGCGGGCGTGTGGAGGCTGTAGCGCGCCGTCACGGACGTGAGCGACGACCTCTCAACGGAGTCGCCGAACGACTCGAAGTTGGTCGCGACCTCCAGGGTCTGCCATCCCCACACCAGGATCGAGCCGATCGGCCACGTGTGGGTTCCGGAGAGTTGAACCGTCGTGGACGTGAGGAACGCCGCGATCGTGCCGTACCCCACCACCCGCTTCTGCGGGTCGTAGATCAGGTACTCCTGGCCGGGCGCCACGTAGTAGAGCCCCATGACCTCGCTGAACAGCGGCGCCGCGACCGTGAAGACGTTCGACGCGTACTCAGGAGTCGACCCAAGGGCGGAACCATAGATCTCGGCCCCAGCGCCCCACGCATCGTCGAGGGCGTAGAGGCGCTTGTCCGCGGCCCAAAAGCACATCCTTACCTGTCCGTCGCTGCACACCGTTTCGGCCATCCAGTGGATGGGCTGCGGCGGAACCCACGTCGACCACGCTCCCGTCACGTAGGACCAGGCCAAGACCTCGTCGCACGGGAACTTGCTGCGCTGCGCGTCAGAGGCGTTCAGGTAGTTCGTGGTGGTGAGCAGATTCTCCTGGCGCATCGCGTAGCTGGTGTCGCTGCGCAGGACCCCAAACAGAACCAGGCGCCGGTTCGTGTCGTGGACCGCCCAGGCGTGCGGCATGCGGCCCCTGGAGTCGCTCCGGTAGCGCGCGTTGCGCCCTGTGAAGTCCGGGGCCATGTCCTGGCCAATCCACTCAAGGGCGCCGCCACGCAGTGCCACAGGCCCCCTGGCGCTGATCCAGGCCACGCCTCCGTCGAACTCGACCATCGAGTTGGCTGCGATGCAGCCGAACTGCGTCGAAACCAGGGTCGGTCGGTTCCCCGACGGGTTGGTCTGCCAGTTCAGAACGTGGACCTGGTCGCGCGTCGCGAGCACCGCGCCGTTGCCGTTTCGGCCCACCGCCTCGACCTCATCGCCGCGCGGCTCCGAGTCGACGTAGTCCCGGTTGGCGGCCGGCGTCACGCCAGGTTTGCCGAGTTCCGACCACTGGTACTGCCCACGCGGCATCACCAGGTGGATCAGTTGGCCCGTCACGAAGGACGTGACCGTGTGGGCGTTTTCGTCCACCAACCACCGCTGGTAGTAGATGAACGGCGCCTCCACGACGTTCAGGTTGTCCGCTGCGTAGGGGTTGATCTGGGTGCCGAGCCGGATGGTCGCACGCTTCAGGTTGGCGAACAGCAGGTCGTCGAGGGACCGGATCTCCAGTCCAGCGTTCGCGGGAGGCATCGTGCCGGCCCCGATGCCGAATCCGCCATCGCTGACTGCCGCGTTCGTGTCGAACAGACGGAACATCATCTCGCGCTTGCCGCGACCATGACGATCCTGAGTTCCATCGTTGTCCTCGAACAGAACGCTGGCCGTGCCGAGATCCGTCTGAAGATCGTCGCCGCTGTCGCCGACGTGTCCCGCGAAGACCGTGGTGCCCCGCACCGTGCGCACGCAGGCCGAACCCATCGGCATCTGGGCGATCGGGTCAGGGCCACGCTTGAAGTCGAGATCGGTCTCGTCGAGGTTGCGGTTGTAGGCGGTCGGGATGTAGACCTCGATGCGCTGGAACAGGTCGTCGAGGTTGGCGCCGGTGCCGCATAGAGGCCCAACACCTTTCGGCGGAGCACCGTTCAACTGAACCTTGAACGTCTTCCACAGACCGACGCGCGTGTCATCCGCCAGCGTCATGTATACCACGATCGAGGTCGCAGCCGTCTCCCCCATCAGGTAGCCAGGGTGCAGCACCCACAGGTTCACGTACTCGCCGGCCGCCACCACATACTCGACCTCGGGGCACGCGAGCCCAACCTCGCCCGTCCCCTCGTCCTTGTAGGCGACCTGGAACTTGTAGGTGCCGACCGGCAACGCCTGGAACTGACCCGCGGCTGTGCCGAGGAAGTTGTTCGCGACCGTCTTGACGGCTGGATCGAGAAGCGCGGCCTTCGGAACGCCAAGGCATCGGATCTGGTCGTAGACGCCGTTCGGCAGGTCCGGAGGCGGAAGCCAGTTGCCGGCTGGCACGCTGATGAGCGGGGCCTGCAACACGACTCCAGCACCTGGGCATCCGAACAGGGCACGCGATCCAGCGATGTCCGGGTTGACCCGCCATGGCGGCGTGAAACACTTGCGCCGCGAGATGCCGGCGATGCCCTCGGTCCATCCGATAGTGGCATTGGGCGTCGGGCCGTAGTCCCAATTGCGGCTTGCCGCGACCGACGGCAACACCGCGGGAGACAACCCGTTCAGAGGCGTCGTGACGTTGGGTAGGGCCGGCAGTGTCCAGAGTGACAAACCGTCCAGGTCGTTGACTCGTGACGCTGTGCCAACCTGTCCGGCTCTCACCCGGAAGATCGTGCTGAGGTTCGGTGCCCCGACCGTCCCTGATCCAGAGAACGTCGTGGTCAGGGTTACGACGGTCGGGACGTTGTAGGCGATCGACAAGATGCGCCAGTACTTGTTGTCGAGCGCCGGGTTGCCAGTGGCTTCGATCCAGATGTAGTCACCTGGAGTCCCTGTTCCAGACGCGACCCCCATGCCGGACGGGGAGTTGTAGTGCTCTACCTCTGCTCCAGAAGAATCGTCGAGAGTGAGCGTCTTGGCAGGGCCGTTGTAACTAACGATGCGAACCGGATTGCCTCCTCGGAGAACTCGCTGTCGCTGGAAGTCAGACTCGCCAACGAACAACAGTCGACCACGAACCTGTGCGAAGCAGTGCGGTCTAACGAGGTCGACGTAGACCTGATGGGCCACGCCGCTGCGGTAGCTCGCAACGAACTCGGTCAGCCAGGCTCCGACCTGAACGCCCTGCTTGAAGTCAACTACACACTTCCAGCCCGGCCAGCGCCGGATTGCTTGGCCATCGGGCGACACGTAGCCGTTCGTGATGCGCGCAAGACGCCCATCACCCTCGCCAACCGGCGTCTGGCGCGTGGCACCGCGCCACTGTCCGCGCTTCGCCAGGAACGAGAGAACCGGCATCAGTATCCTCGCCAGTTCTCATAGGTGCTGCGCGGAGACAACTCGACGCGAAGCGGAGCCATGCGACTGCGCTGGTGCTTCTGGAGGCTGTAGCGCATCACGGCGAACAGTTCGGCGAACGACTCAGACGCTCGCTTCCACTCCTTGTCGTTGCCATCGTCTCGGAACATGCGCAGCACGGCGGCGGCGACAAGGCACTCCTTGTAGTCGCGCGGGATGATCGACTTGTCCTCGTTCCCGACCATGTCGTAGACGACCGGTTCGTAGAGGATGCGGAACGTCGTGGTGCCGCTCCACGGCAGGCTGATCTTGAGGCGCCCGTCGCTGTCGTGCCCGATGACGCGGAAGTCGATCGAGCAGCCATCAAAGCTCGTGGTTTGGGGACCGATCCGCAGGACGCGGCCGATGCGTCGCGGCAGGTAGGCAATGCGCTGCGGCGACGTCACCTCGAGAGACAGGTCTTCCTCACGCCGCAGGAACACCGCAAGGTCGCCCAGGCGGTTCAGTAGATCCCGCTGCGCGTTGTTGATGACGCCGTTGACGATCTCGATGTCGATGTTGGGGTTCTGAGGCAAGCGCCGCTCGTACCACGCGATCACGTCCTCGCGCAGTGCTTCGAGGGTCGGGCGATCGCTGGGGAACTGCTCGTCCGCGGTCTTGGCGCTGAGCGCCCGGTAGGTCGTGAACGCGACCTGGCCGACGCGCGCATGGTCGGTCGTGACTCCGTGCCACACCCCGAAGTAGGGACTGCCACCTGGAACCAGGTCGACCGAGTAGCGCCACCGGATGTCGGGATGCTCGTCGTCGTCTTGGTTCAGGTAGACCAGCAACTCCATGCCGGCCGCCGACCGCCGAACGATGGCGCGCAGCTCTTGCACGACGTCGAGCACGGTGCTGCCGTCGCGGAGCAGCGGCGTCTTGTTGACCAGCTGGATGGTGCCAGGGATCTGCACGACGGCCGTGCCGTTCGGGTCCGTCACGATGGAGAGCCGGACATTGGTGATGGACGTCACGACACAGTCGACCGCGAAGCCAGCGATCTGGACGCCGCCAACCTGCGAGCTGTGGAAGCCGAGCCTGAAGCTCGCCGGAACCGACTGCACGACGAAGCTGAGCAGGCCCTCCTGCTCGTCCTCGTCCAGCGTCTTGGTGGAGCGCGCGATGGCGAATGCGGTGCCACCGCCAGCCACGGTTCCGACCGCCGTCGTGTCGTCGATCACGATACCTCCACCGTTGATCGCGTAGCCAGACCAATCGCCGCCTAGCGCGCCGTTGGCTCGGTCGAAGACGTCGCGAATCGCGTGGACCATCAGACTAGACCGTCCCGCTTCAGCGCCTTCATGCCTTCCTCGCGCCAGTAGTTCTTGCCGAACTGGCGCTCCCGCGCGATCCAAAGCTCACGCGGGATCTCGTGTGACTCGAAGCGGCCCTCAGCGCGCTTGCCGAGGCTCCGCTTCTTCTCGGCCCGGACCTTTCGGCCCGACTCGATGATCTTGCTGTAGATCCGCTCCTGCTGCTCTGGCGTGCGCCCTGCCTTCTCGGCGAGGTTCGGGCCCAGGTGAGTGAACGGGATGAACGCCCCCGGCGTGTGAACTTCCGGGGACGTCCAGACTCGCTTCGCAGTGCCGTTGCATTCACACGGAACCGAGTCCGGTGGTCCGTCGACAATCGACCTCACCACATCGGTCTCAAGTCCACACAGTTGGCACTGGAAGAGGTAGCGCATCTCAGGCCGAAGCGTTCGGGATGAGGTTCGATCCGCCGCACAGCGCGATCGGGTTCTTCACGATGATGGTCGTCTCGCCCACCACCATGCCCTTGCTGGAGTCGCCCAGCTCGGGGAGCGGCTTGCCGTAGATTCCGCGCAGCACGCCGATTGAGACGTAGTCGCGCTGGAGGCCGAGCAAGCACTTGTTCGCCGTCAGAATGTGCGGGTTGGTCTCGTTCAGCGACGTCGGAAGCGTGATGTTCTGACCAACCAAATCCATGTAGCGGTCGATGTTGAAGTAGACGGTTCCGAGGTCCGTCTCGACCATCGACACGGTGTCGACGATCATGCGACGATCCGCCGGGATCTCGCGGTTGTTGATTGGGCCGTTGGCCGTCCGGTTCAGGAACGCAATCTGCCGCTTGAGCGACGTGCTCATGAAGAACTCGGAGCCGGCCACGACAAAGCCGTTGCGCCACGCTGGCGTCAGGATGTCGTCATACAGAACGGCGCGCGTCAGCTCGGCGTCGGTGTCTGAGTTGCTCGGTACCGTAGTCGTTCTCTTCCAGGTACTGAAGTACTGCGACGGGATGGCTGGACTGGCTGGCGACCCGTTCAGTTGATGGGTCGGGTTACCCTTAGCCCTGGCAATTCCAAGCTCCGCGGCCCACCGCACGAGCCCGTGCATCTGGCGACCGGTTCCGGTCTGAACCACGTTGCTCTGGGTCATGGCACCCCAGCGCATCGCGATCTCGAACTCGATCCCTACCTCCTTGCCCTTCTTCCACATCTGTTGGTCGAAGGCGTCATCGTAGCCATACTGGAGCGTCGCACGCTCCGTGTTGGTGATGTCGACGTCTCGACTCGAAATCTCACACAAGTTGAGAAGCCGGAACCCGAGGTCGATGTTTCCATCGAACGCGGCATCGCGGCCTTCAACTCGTGCCTTGGCCAAGAGGTCCGAGATGGTGGTCGGGGTCGTGATGAAGTCGACGCCCCACTGCGGGTCGCGCCGATTCACCGTCTCGCGCGAGAAGAGATACTGGAAGGGAAGCTCAACCGGTGTCGCGATCGAAAGGACCGGCGCCATGTCCTCCTTGACCATCGGGTCAGAGAAGGAGCCGAGCATGTTGGTGTTGCCTGCGTATGCCATTGTAGTTCTCCAGAAGGTGTTACTTGCTGCGCTGTGCCTTCATCCAAGCAAGCCCCACGGCATCGCGTGCCGCCTTCCCCTGCTTCTTCGCCTTCTCCATCTCGGCTTCCCAATTGATGGGACCCGGTGTGGGTGGGGCAACTCGCCCGCCGATGGCGGTGGGGTGGAGTCCTGGACTAAAGCCGGCCGCTGAGTCTGGAAACAAGCTCGGGCTGCGAATCGACGCCAGCACCTTACTCTCCTCCAAGGAGAGATGGGTCTCGCGCATCACTTTCAAGACTGCGTCCTGAGCTTCTGGAGGCATCGTGCCGAGCTGTGCCCGGAGCATTGATTCCTCGCTCTTCTCGCTGAGTCCTGCCGTGGCCGCCGAGATGCGTTGGCTAATCAGCGCATCGAGCGCCGGCCCCAACGTTTTCTCGTCGACCTCGCCCTTGAGGAGACGTTCCGCAAGGTCGTTGGTCTTCGCAACCTGGCGCTGTTTCTCTTCAGCGGCCAATCGGTCTTCGAGCGACTTCTTGTCGGCCTCCAGCTTGGCAAGCCGCTCTTCAGCGGCTCGCTTCGCGTCGTTGACTTCCTTGAATCGCTCGTACGGAATCGCCTGCCCTTCTGGTGCGGCGCCACTCGTCGAGGGCGCTGATGCTGTCGGGGTGCTGTTCGTCGCCGCGGATGACGGGTCCGCCTTCACGTCTTGGCGCTGAGTTGCCGGCGCAGACTCAGTTGTCGCCTTTGGCGTAGCTAACGTCGCCTTTGCCGCCCTGATCTTCTCCATGAAGGAGGGGTCGGGCGGGGCTGACGGTGGCGTCGTGAGGCCGGTCACGAATCAGTTCCCTCTGCCCTTCGGCGCGGTGAAGCTGATGTCGGCTGGCTTGGGGGTCAGAGGACCCTTGTTCTTGGCGTGATCGTCCTGGCCACCGGTGGGCAGGTCAGTCTTGGTGCAAGAAGCCTCGCGGTTCTTGCAGATCTCGTCCATTTCGAGCTTACTCATTCGATGTCTTCTCCGTTTTGACGTGCTGCGACTGCCGCCATGTCGTCGATGACCTTTTGGGCAGCATCGAGTTCCTGGCGGGATACGAGTTTGGCAAGGAGGTCGAAGAACCTGACCGTCCCTTGCTTGAGTCCTTGCTGGTAGTCGTCGTGCCGATTGCGGCACAGCTGCTCGCGCGTGTCCTGAACGAACGCGGCCAGGTCGCCCATGATGCCGCGAAACACCTCGTCGCCTTCGGCGAGGGAATAGCGGGCTTTGACGATGTTGAGGCGACGGATGGCGTCTTCGCGCGTGACTGTGCTCATGTGTTTGATGCTTGGGGTGAGGGATTCTTACGACCTGGCTGCGCTACCTGCTGCGAAGACCCAGGACCCGGTGTCTCCATCGTTGGAGTCTGGGCCACCGAGGTCGCGTCAACACCTTGGTCTCCATCGCGAGACTGCGTCTGGTTTTCCAGCCGAGCGTCAGGAGAAGCTGTAGGAGGTGGTGACGGATCGAGGTAACCGGCGCGCGCGGCTTGGGCATTCTCTTGACGTCCCTTTGCGGACATGTGGTCGGTCAGGTGCTTCAACACTGCCGACACGACATGTGGATTCGCGTTCTTCCCCTGGCTAGCTAGGTATTCGAGGACCGGCGCCAACCCCGCGATGTGCATGTCGTGCGGATCGTTCGCGTTGACCTCTTCCTCGTTGCCCTGGAGAAGACTCTGGTTCTCCTCGGACTGCGGCGTGAGTTCATCCAGCATGGGCGAGACCCGAACGATGTCGTCGTCCTCGGCCCCACCGACCATCCCATCCCACACCACCTTCGCGAGCTTCGGAATGTTGACGCCAGGGATGAGCTGGAGAACCGGAGCAAACGACTGGAACCAGTTCATCATCCCGGTCGAGCGCGTCGCCGAGTTGAAGATGCCATCCATCGCGACAAAGTCGAAGTCGACTTCGGGCAAGAACGTCTCGGGATTGACCGTGGCGTATTGGGCACCGAGCACCGACGCGGTCTTGCCCAGCACGCGGAACGGAACGTCGCCCACGACGAACTGGCGGTTGAGGCTGTGCTGAAGCTCGGCTAGCCGGATGTACTGACGTGCCTGCGCCCGCAGGTAGGACCGCATCCGCTTGTTGGCTTCGCTGAGGTTCTTGACCGCCTGCGTCGCGGTGTTGGAGTCGTCGGTGCCAGAGTAGATGGGTGGTGCGCCCGTCGCCTCGTCGATGTCACCATTCAGGATCTCGCTCCACTGCAACAACGCATCGAGCGTGTTGCCGACCTGGAGCTGGCTGAGCTTGCCGCCACCGACCCGCGTGCCAGGTTCAACGTTGCGCAGCGTGTCTGGAGTCTCGTCGCCGTCTTCGCTCGTGAAGATCGGCGTCATGTTGAACTCGGCGGTGCGGAACCCGATGGTGCGCAGCTTGTCTAACGCATTGTTTAGTTTGAGGGCTGGATCTAGAGGCCCCACACCGCCGAAGAACTCGAAGCCGTCTTTGCTCGCGACACCGCACGCATACGGCCTGATTTTGTCGTCGTAGATGTTCTCCGAGATGCGCAGCACCGTCGAGTCGTTCGCTACAACGAACATGCACTCGCGCTCGACGCCGTCGCCCAACAGGTCCCACCGGCCGAACAGCGTCGTGATGCGGGTGTTGCGCGGGCCATTGACTGGCCGGCCATTCGCCGAGATCGACTCGGGCGTGAAGCTACGGGCTCGCTTCTCCTGCTCCTGGTAGATCGAGGAGGTTCCGGGCTCGATCTGGTCGACGTTCGCGACGAACCCCATCTCCTCGGCCGTCTTCAGTTCGCGCCACGTCGCGTCGGACTCGTGACCGATGAAGTCCATGTCGTCTTCGAGCAGATGCCGCACGTCCAGGATCGCGTTGGTCGGGTCGACCAGCTTCCAGCGAGGCCCGTCGTAGGTCAGAACTCGGGCATGCGTCCGCTTCGACGTCCACTCGTTGCGCCCGTCGACGAACTCGCGGTTCACCTCGCGCACAACGCGCCAGTCGAACTGCCGGTCCCACCAGATGTGGTACATCGAAAACCGGTAGGTCAACATCGACCTGATGGCCGGCTGGATCAGCTCGTCGAGGTTGCCCGCGTCCTGCTGCCACAGCATGAACGCCAGGATGGTCGTGGCCTGCTTCTTGGTCATCTCGCGTCGGCCGCGCACCCGAAGCGCCGGGTCCTGACCAAACATCATCTCTTCGAGCCGCGGAACGATGCGCTCGATGCGCTTGTGGATCTCGGGAGCGTGGATGAACTCGCGCTCCGGCAGGTTCCCCATCACGGCCAGGGAGTTGCCACGGATCTGTTTGCTCAACAGCTCACCCTGCTGCCGAACCTTGACCGTGACGTCGAGGTAGTGGCGCTTGACCTCTCGCACGTACGCGAGGGCGCGCTCCGCGATGTCCTTGTTGCCCGACAGGTTGGGATAGGCGATCTGGCCCTTGGTCCATTCGGCCATCTGCTCGGCCGTTGCACGCCCCACCTCGGCCCGCATCTTGACGGTCCCGTCGTTGGCGCGACCCTCGCTCCGCACCGATCCGTTGAACCGGTTGCCCTCCGGCATCGCCAGGTTTGCCGGGAACTCAGATCCCATCAGGCGGACATTCACGATCCTTCTCCCTTGATGTGGCGCCGGTACATCTCGTCGACCCAATCCTGTCGGGACTCGGGCGGCTTCTCGGGATCAAATCGCCTGACGCCAAGGTCCGTTACCTTGGAGCCGCGGTCCCATCGGTTCTTGCCCCAATGGTCACCGTTGCGAATCCGGTGCTTCACGTAGGACTTGGGCGTCGCGTAACCGATGATCCGGTGACCATCCGGCGTCATCGCGTCCATGTCGGCGAGAGCGTCGGGGATGTCGTTGTAAGGGTACTGTGGGAATCGAAGGAACTGTGTGACCAGTTCGCCATCTGGCCACTTTCGCCCCGCGGGGTCGACATAGCCCTCCGGGTCCCACAGCACCTGAACTTTCGTGATGTCGTTGTAGGTGCGGGGCACGGAACTCAAGACGAAGAACCTGCCCTGCATGAAGCGCGACTCCAGTCTACGAATCCGCGCCTCCTTGTGATCGGTCACGGCGCTGCGCGCCAGGTCGGTCGGGTAGAGCTTGACCTTCAGGGCCTTGGCTCTGTCCTCCGTGATGACGCGGAACGTCGTGTTGAGCCCGATCCGCTCCCAGAACTCGCCGCGGTGGAAACAGCGAGTGCGCCACGTCTCCAGTACGTCGAAGAACTGGTTGACGAACTCGGGCACCGAGAAGCGGCCAACCCGCAGATCCGCCAGGTAGACGTTGTTCTGCTCGTCGAACAGCACGTACGCGATGACCGAGTAGCACGCGCCCTTGCTCTGGCTCACGGCCGTGTCGGTCAGGACATAGCCCGTGAACGTCGCCATGACGTCGGGGTCCCAGCGCAGCGGCCTGAAGTGCTCGCGCTGGAAAATCTGCCAGTCGTCACTGACAACCTTGTTGCAGTACTGGCTGTAGAAGTGCGGGATGCCCATGGCAAGCTCGCGCATCAAGACCTTCTCGGTCAGATGCTCGAACCGTGGCTTTCCCTTCAGCTTCAGCGTCCCGGACTCGTCCTTGAACGGCTCCATGCCGCAGTCCAACGACAGGATGCGGTATCGCTCGGCGTGCTCCGTGATGATGATTTCGTACAGGTCCTTCGGGTAGTAGCGGGTCCCGACCACGATCAACTTGCCGCCCGGCATCAGGAGCGGCGAGACCTGGCGGAAGCACCGCATGATCTTCTGGATCGCGTCGGGCGTGCGGCTGTTCTCGTGGTTGATGATGTCGTCGAGAATGATGATCTCGAAGTGACCGCCGGTTGCCGGCTTGTCTGGACCGAACCCCTGGAACGTGAACTCCTGAGCGCCTGGCGTCGCACCGGCCAACGAGAACTTGTACTGACCCCACGGGTCGCCGCGCAGATCGCCGAACAGTTCCTTTAGCCGTTCGTTCCCCTCGATCGCCTGCTTGATCCCGGTCAGCTTCTTCTTGACGTCGTCATACGTCGCCATCCCATACAGCACACGGATGGTTGGATCGCGGATCGCGCATCGCAGAACGTAATCCTGCAAGATGGTCGACTTCATCGAGCCGCGCGGGCACAGCATCAGGACTGGCCGCGTGTCTGGCGCGTCGATGAACGCAACCATCTCGGCGTGGGGGCCGGTCGATCGAATGCCACCCGTCCCCTTGTTGATGATCTTCTGGCCACCAGTCTCGGGATCAACCTCGTCCGACACGTCGTAGTCATGCCCCATGACGTGGCGCGCGAAGAAGCCCGTGTCGGTCAAGCATCGGCGCTTGAACTCGACGTCTTGCGTCAGGACTGGTGCTTCAGCAACCACTGGTCTCCTTCTTGCGAGCCTCGGCGCGAACACACTCGGCGGGGTATCCGATCAGTCTGAGACTTAGGTATGGGCTGCCCGGCCCCTTCCTGATGTCGATGAGAGGAATCTCGTGAGGGTCTCCCCACTCCGCTCCCTCATCGTATACCTTGATTTCAAGGGTCTCGCCGGCCACCAAGGTCTTGGCCAAGACCGATGCCATGTCACCGAGTCGGTCGATGACGTTCACAACTCCTCCTTCGGAGGCAACTGAGAGCTTCGCTTTGTCGGCGCGCGCGGCGGCGACTCTGGCTCTGCCGGCGCGCTGGCTGCGCGGTGTTCGTCGACTATCCTCTTCGCTGCTTCCTCGACGGTCGCCCCGTTGCCCAGCGCCTCACCAAGCTGGAAGGTAGTGACCTCGAAGCCACCCGGCCCGACCAAGAAGAACGTGTTGTCTCGGACGTGCGAGAGCGAAAGACCAAGGCGACCGAACGCCTCCGAGAACGCGAGAACCGGACATTCGGAAAGACGCATACCCCAGCCCTATACCACAGGTGCGCAAGATTTGCACATGTGGAGAAATTCCCATCGTGACGCATGCGAAAAATGTGCGTCTCCGTGGTATGAATTGGCTTGTGATGAGATGTGCCTGTGGACTTGAGCGAGAGACTGGCGACCGATTGCCGCGCGGATGGCATCGAAGTGGCACCGAGACGATGTGCGGAGTCTGTTGGGCCAAACTCTACCATCTCCGCGCCGTCACGATGGTGGTGGCGTCGCCGCTCGACATGAACTGGGCCGAGCTGTACGCGGAACTGCGCAAACTCTGGATGAGCAGCACCCAGATGGCCAACTGGTGCATGACGCGACTGCGCGCAGCCGACCCGGCCATCAGGACCGGGTCTGACGGCAAGATGGTAGCGTTCAAGCAGCCCTATCTCTACCCCGAGGCGAGGGCGCTGTGGACGGAGCACCCGCCACAGTCAATCACGTCGTTGCTCCAAACAGCCCAGTCCAAGTACTCGAAGTCGCGACTTGACGTGGTGTGGCGGTTCGCTGCGGCCCTCCCGACGTTCCGGTACCCCGTCCCCTACCCGCTGCACAACCAGGCGTGGAGCGCAAGCCTCGACACGTTTGGCGGCCAAGACGGCGATGCCCAGTGCCCCGTCGTGTCGCTGCGGCTCGGTGGCCGGCGCGTCCGACTGCGGCTTCGCGGTGGACCGGAGTTCAGTCGGCAGCTCGGTCAGTTCCGCCAGATCGTGGATGGCAAGGCCGTGCAGGGTGAACTAGCGATCTACCCGGTGACACGGCGCGGACCGGCAAATCGCGGCAGCGGCGAGGACAGCAAGCGTACCAAGCTACTGGTCAAGATGGTGGCATGGCTACCAACGGCGGCACCGCGCGCCAGAGACGGTGTAGCAACACTCTCTTCGGATGAACACGCTCTTCTCGTTCTGACAACACCACATGGGCAGTGGACGCTTCACGCTGACCTCGCGGCGCGATGGCAGGCCGAGCATCGTCGTGCCCTACAACACCTGGCCGATGACACCAAGTATGAACAGCGTCGGCCAGAGCGGCGCCGCCGCATGATGGCAAGGGGACGTGACCACATGGTTGAAAAGCATCACAACCGCATCGACTCGTTCCTGCACCAAGCCGCAGCCTGGACGGCCGCGAAGTGTGATCGGGCCAGGGTCGCAAGACTCACCCTCGATCTTACCCCCCGAGGGCGCTTCGAGTCGTTCCCATGGCACCGACTTAGCATCCTTCTGGCTGAAAAGCTGGGAGTATTGGGTATTGCGAGCACCGAAGTGGTACCGGTTACCACGTCGCCGCTCGAATCGGAGACTCAGCAATGAGATGGGCCACCACAAGGCCCCATGCGATCGAGCAGCAGGACGCTTGCCGCCTGCCAGCACTCGCAAAACGCCGACTAAGCGACGAGGATACGCGGAGTTACACCGCCGGCCCTCGCAGCATTTTCTTCCAGAAGACATAGCTGTGGGCATCCTGGTCTGCGCGGATCAGCTACGGACCATCTTCTCGCAGCATTTTCTTCCAGAAGACATAACTGTGGGGTGCCCCTCGGCGTTGGTCTGGACCTTGAGCTCGGCTCGCAGCATTTTCTTCCAGAATACATAGCTGTGGGCTCTCGTGAGGAGCGCGGCCCGTTCCATTGGTGGGACGCAGCATTTTCTTCCAGAAGACATAGCCGTGGGATGGTGCCACTCCGACAAGCAGCTTCATGCGCTGGGCTCGCAGCATTTTCTTCCGGGACGAGGTCGAGCCGTTGCTGTGCTCGCCCGTCGACCTCGCGTTGTTCCCCGAAGTGCTGCCCACCAAGCTCTGGAAGATCCGGCCATTACACCATGACTACCGCCACGAACAAGCCAAAGACCCGTAGCCCCAAGCAGCTCGCGGCCCTCGCCGCCACCAACGCCCGCCGCAAGGGCCTCAAGCGCGGCAAGAAACTCACCGTCGGCCCAGCACCGATCCAGCCCGACGAGATCGCCCGCGCCCTCCTCGACCTCCCCTGCCAGAAAGCTGCCTACCTCTCCGCAGAAACCGCCGAACCACACGCCACACCCTCCTTCGACGACCCCCTCTTCGACAAAACCCCCGCCTCCCCCTACGAGAAAGACGCCTGGGCAACCTACTCCCAGTTCCGACGCAACCAGAAAGACCTCGCCAACCACCGCCTCCAAATCCAGGTCGATGAACTCGCCCGCAAGAACCACGACAAACTGCTCAAAGCGTCCGACGCCACCATACCACCAGGTAGCAACTCCCCGATTTCACCGAAAAGCACCCAACTCGGCAAAGATTGCCTATTGAACGACCTCGGATCTCGGCCTCCAATGCCTCTGGGGGCTGACGTACAACCTGAAGCCACACGCGCGCTCCAGAAGAACCCCCCGGTGGGGGGGTGTGACAAGCACATGCCGCCAAGCCAAGGCATGGCCAAGACCAGCAGCAAGGTCTACAGGACTCGGCATGGGGAAGTCGAGCGGGAAGATGACGGTGATGGCGGAAAGGGGCGGGGGTACGCTGGGGGTAGTCGAGATGGTGGAACGA
>OFQZ01000112.1_pt1 | contig 31862 bp, 48 predicted proteins | sample 1543011 | NCBI WGS metagenome assembly OFQZ01 (sample SAMN07774216, study PRJEB24372) | wastewater metagenome | isolation source: Exp Tend NO 0WW | collected 2016-02 | reverse complement strand
TGTCCGATAAGAACCAACCTCGCCAAAGCTCGACCGCCCCCCCGACCTCACATCGGCAATGAACTCGTACCAATCACTATCACCCTTGAGGATGTTGCAAGTTCTGCACAGCGTCTGCGTGTTATCTGGCGTGTGCTCTCCACCTTTGCAAATGGGGACCACGTGATCTAGTTCAGGGCTGCTGTCATCATTAGTGCCACGCAATCGCTTCGGAGTGTCGCACCCGCATGCTTTGCACCTCCAACTATCACGATCGAACACTTGAACCGGGTCGAACAAGACGCCAGCGAATCTCTCTCTAGATCGCCTTCTCGCCTTATCAAATGCGCGTTTAGCCTTCTCAAGAGGGCTTGCGCGCCTTTTCTTTCGTTGAACTTTGCGCGCTGCCTGCATGTACTTCATTCGGTGTAATTCACTGCAGAAGTTGAGTGGAATATCGCCTGATCTATGGAAAGCATCTCCGCATTGCATGCAATCTGTGACTCTACCGGAGCGAATGATAGACCGCACAAAGGCTTTCAGTTTCCTGGCAGCTATGATCTTTTCACTACATTGCTGACAGCGCTTTCGATCATCCCTCTTGTACCTACCACATGCACATTGCGAAACCAGTGTGAATGGGCCGCGTTTGACTAGGTTTCTTTGGTGCCACTGATGCTGATGCGCGTATGCACAATCGCGCGTGCAGTACAGCCCAGCAGACTTCACCTGTGGCTTCTTCTGGAAATGAACACCGCACCCAACGCATACCCGTGCACGGGCATGCTCACCGCGCGCCCTATCGGCTGCGTTCCTGCATGCTCTAGAGCAGCACTCCTGATTGAAGATGTTAGTCGGAGGCTTGTAGAGTTTCCCGCACGCGATGCAATTCCGAGGCGCGGGTGAAGACCCCATCTTTTTCGTTGTCTTCCTCGGTTTCATGCACGAGTCTCCGCAATACTTCGCGTACTTCCCGGAACTCGCGAATAGCTTGGTCGGCGCATTGCAGGTAGCGCACCCCATCACCTCGGCCCTCGCGTTTCCTGCGAGGTTTTCGCACGGTGACATGTAGAACAAATGCTCTGAAGATTCGACAGTTCATCCTTGCCGCCTTGCGACTTGGGCACGATGTGATCGCACTCGGTCCCTGGCGTTACCCTTCCGGCCTTCAGGCAGGGCTGGCACAGGCGTTCATCCCGTCGCATGACCTCTGCCCTCAACCGCTCCCATTCGGCGCCGTATCCGCGTGCCTGGCGTGATCCTCGTACGGTGTCCGGTGCCCATCCTCGGGCAGGTGCCGGTGCGAGGCGTGGTCGCAGGGTCTTGAGGCGGGTCATGCCACGGCCTCGTCGGGTTCGCCCGCGGGCTTTCGCGGGATCTTTGCGCGGACCGACTCGGGCATCGGGTCGGCCTTCGCATGGCGGAGCTCGTCGTTGACGGCAAGGGTCCTGCGCACGCGCTCCTCGGCCTGCTCGCGGGCCTTGCGGTCGGTTTCGACCAGGCGCTCGACGATCGGGTTCACATAGCGGGCCTCGAGGGGCTCGCCGGCGGGTTTGTACCGGCGGGCCTCGGCGAGAGCGTTCGCCACCTGGGACGGGGTGGCGCCGCTCGAGATCCACCGGCCGACGATCGCGTTCTCGGCGGTCGGGTCCTCGAGCTTCGCCCGGGTGCACTCGGCGAGGATGCGGGCCGAAGCCTCTGGGTTTGGGGGGGGAATCTCACCACCCGCAGTCGGAGGCGCGCACGCGCTACTGTCACCATTACCCCGGTGATTGTTAGAACTACTTCCCTTCACTTCACTTCCCTTGGAAGCCGTTTCCCGAGGGACAGATGGGGGTTGTCCCTTGTCAGGTGGTGGGTTGTCCTCGGGGACATGCTCCCTTGTCCACCGGGACAGGTAGGGGATTGCCTCGGGACATTCACGGGTTATCCACAGACTGAACGCAGGGATATCCACATCCCGCTTAGTGCGCTGGGCCTGCTTCTTGAGCTTGGCGCAGTCGGTCTTCCACCTTTGCCAGAGCCTCGATCGCCACGCCTCGACCGCCTTCTCAGCCACGACCTGGTGATACAGGCGACCGTCGGAGCACTTCACGAAGCCGCGCATTGCGCCGTCCTTCACCTTGCGCCATTCAGCGACCACGCGCCCGAACCCGGCCAGGCGCGCGAGAACACGGTCGTCGTCTGGGAGCGATCCGGCCGGGACCTGGTGCCAGGCGGCGGCCCAAAGCAGGACGGCAGCGCGGAAGGCCTCGGCGGTCTCTAGTGCCGCCAAATCCGAGTCCCTCAACCGGACCACATCGAGCGGCATGTAGGAGAAGTCGCGCAGGTCGACAGTCTCCGGAAGCGGTGGCGGTTTCTGGTTGTCCATCAGCGTCGTTAGGTGTCGTTGTGTGTCGTTGTGTGTCGTATAATGCCGTTAAGAATCAAGACCTTATAAGATGTGTGGATGCTTAAAAAAAGAAAACTTTAGGTAGCATCTTCACTCCCTCAACCGGGGCGTTACCCGAGAAAGGGAAGGCATGAATTCCAGGATTTACGTGGCGCAAGTCGAAGGCACGAACAAGTTCAAGATCGGGATAAGCGTTAACCCGAAACGTAGGCTTAGACAGCTTCAAACCGGAAACCCTGATCGACTGATTCTGCGTGGGACAAAGCGCGGAGGCAGGAGAGAAGAACAGAGTCTTCATAGAGCGCTAACGCCTTATCGAATCAAGGGGTCAAGAGAGTGCTACTTGTTTCCGGACGACATTCGGTATGTGTTGCAGATGACAGGGTTTTTCTCCGACTTTTCGGAGCCTCCCGATGACGAAATCGACTACTGTCAGTTGTCATTGTTCGATGAAGACTAGAACGGGGTCTCGCCAGCCCGGACTTCCGGCTGGGCCTTGGGCCTGCGCTTCTTCGGGGTCGCGCCGGTCATGGTTAGCACCGGGCACCGGTCGAGTGCGACGTGCAGGAGGGCGATCGCGTCGGCCTCGTTGTCGCCTTCGGGCCGGAAGCCGAGCGCGCGGCACTGGGCGATCATGTCGCCCTTGGTGGCGTTGCCGTGCCCAGCGAAGCGCTTCTTGATGGTGCTCACGCCGATACCGCGATAGGCGATGCCGTGGTGCTCGCCGAAGGCCTGCAGGGTGGCGAGAAGGCCGCCGTACACGTGCGCGGCTATCACGTTGTGCGCGCCGTGGCCCATCACCTGTTCGTAGACGATCTCGGCGAGCTCGTGCGCCTGCTTCACCTCGAGCAGCCATGCCCGGAACTTCACGTATCGGCGGCCCTGGCCTTCGTCCTTCTTCAGGCTGAACGAGATCTCGCCGGATTCGATGCGGCCGTCGGCTCGCCGGATGGCGAAGCCTGTGGTCGTAGCGAGATCGAGGCACAGGATCGCCTTCACACGGGCCTCACGTCGTAGCCGGGTTTCAGGCCGCGGCGCTGCGTTCGCTCCACCGACGCATCGCGGAAGTCGGCGCAGGGATTGAGGTCGTGCCCGAGGCTGCAGACCACGCTCGCGCGCAGTTCGGAGACGGGCCATCGGGTGACCAGGTGCGCGCACTTGGCGCATGTCGGGGCGCCCTTGGGCCGCTCCGGGTTGATGGGCGCGGAGAAGCATGTCGTCACGCCTTGACCCCGATCTTCGCGAGGAATCCGAGGAACTCGCGGGCCTCCTGCGGCACGATGGTGCCCTTGCAGCCGGGGAGGTTGAGCGTGACCGAACCGTCGTCGAAAACGCCGAAGCGCGGCCCGGGAACGTGCTCCATGACGAGTTTCGCGGCCTTCGCCTTGGGCTTCCTGCCCGGCTTCGCTTTCGCGGGCTTGGCGGCCCCTTCGGTGGGCTCGGTTGGGCTGGATTCGGCCTTCTTCTTCCTCGGGTAGATTCCGGTCGGCATGGTCGCCTCCTGCGTGAGTTCGTCGGGTTCGCCCAGGCGGTGCACGCGGGCGCCGGCTTGGGATCGGATGCGGGATGCGGCCTCGATGGCGGCGAAGTTTGGCGCGATCATCTAGGCGGCCCTCGATTCGGCTGCGGGCTCGAGCGAGCGCAGGACGACGAAGTCGAGCGCCTCGAAGAAGTCCGCCGACGTGCACGGGCCGGAGAAGGTGCCGACCTCGAGCGCGCCTTCGGGAATGGCGAAATGGCGGGTGCAGGAGATCGAGCGGCACATGATCCGGCGAAGCCTGGGCAGCCAGAACACGCGGAACTCGCCCAGGTTGGCGAGGCTCATCGAGAACTGCGAGCGCACGGCCTGTCGGTCGTAGAGGGGCGAGAAGGCGCGGCGGAACTCGGATTCGTGCAGCGTCATCGGACCGATGGGGCACACGAACGAGACATGGCGCGCGGCGGCGGTGCGGACGGTCGCCAATCGGCCGGCGGCGTCGATCCACGTGGAACCAGCCGGGATGTCGCGGATGGCGTCGCGGTAGCTCATTGGCCCTCGCTCTGGGCGATTGCCGCGGCAAGCATGAAGCGCATGGCGCGCGTGTCGTCCAGGCTGCCATCCGCGAACGCGGGCGCGAACGGCTCGGGCAGCGTGAGCGCGAGGTAGTCGTGCCAGCCATCGGGGGCCATCGAGCGCACGCCTGGCGGGATCGGCTTCCCGCGCCCGTGGTAGCCGGCGCACAGCAGCAGGAACTCGGAGGGCATCACGCGGTCCCCGCGACGATGGCAGCGAGGTAGATGAGCGCGAGCACGCCCGCGACGTAAAGCAGCGCGATCCCGGTATGGATCACCGCGTCCTCGGCCTCGTCATCGCGCCGGCGCTCGTCGATGCGGGGCCCGCGGCGATGGTGCGGGAGGCCGGGGTTCATGCGAGCCTCCAGACGCTGCACCCGTCGCGAGTCTCGGCGCCGCGCGTGACCTGGCCCAGCGCCTGCAACTCGGGGAGGCGTCTCGCAACTGCGTGCCGCTCGAGGCCCGCGCGCTCGGCTAGTTCCTTGAACGTGCCGGGGCCGCCTCGCTTGAGCGCATCGAGAATCAGGCCATAGTGGCCGGCGGCGAAGTCGCGGGCCTTGGTGGCTGCGCGCTGGCTGGTAACGGGGTCGCGGGATCGCGCCCGGACGGGCTCGAACGAGAGCTGCATCTGGTTCATGCCTTCCCTCCCATCGTCTCGATCAGGTCGCGCAGGAACTCCCGGCGCGAGTGCGGGTAGCTGTAGCGGCCGACGTACTCGGCATCGGCGGGCAGCTTCGCGACGTACACCTCCCCGTTGAGCGCGGGCTTCGGGTTCTGGCGACGGAACGCGAGCTTGTAGCCCGAGGGCGAGTAGTAGACGCGCACGTCCTGCATCACGGCGAGGCGCGCGGCGAATACCCGGGAAAGGCGCGTGGCGGTGCGGTGGATCCTCGCCTGGCGGGGCTCGACGTGGCCCGGCTTGCGGATCTCGGCCTTTCCCTGGGCCACGAGTTCGGCGATCCGGCGCCGGTAGTACGGCACGGGCTTCGAGGGGGTCGACAGTTCCGAGGCGCGGATCAGTCCCATGAGAGTTCGTCCGCCGTTTCGACCTGCGCCATGCGCTGCTTGGCGAGGTGGAAGATCGACTCGATGAACGCCGGGTCGTAGCACTTCACCGTTACCGGCACGACCTTGAGGCCGAGCACCGCGAGCAGGCGCGCGATCTTCTCGAGCTCGCCGTCCTTCATCCGCGAGACGGTCGATTCGCTCGTTTCAAGAGCGGCGGCGACGTGCGCCTGCCCGACCGATGCAAGGCCCTGCAAGACCGCTTGCAGGTTCTTTCTGGCCCTTTCAGACGCTGGCAATGAGACTGCGCTCATGTGTCACAGGCCCCGTTACTTGGAAGAAGCACCCCGACCGAAGCCGGGGAAACCCGCGCCAGCGGAGGCCCTGCACGGGCCAAAACGCGGGAGGGAGGAGGCGAAGGTCACGCGGCGGCCTCGGTTTGCGGAGGCGTCGACTGCTCGGACGCCCGCTCGCGAGCCATGTAGAACGTCGCCAGCTTGTCGACCATCGCGTAGCTCGCGCCGGGGATCGCCCCTCGGGCGAACTTGGACAGCCACGAGTAGTCGAGGCCGGCGCCGCGGGCGACCGTGGGAAGTTCGCGCCGTTGAGCCGAAGCCCGGGCGCGCTCGATTGCGTATTCGTAGAGGTTGATGGTGTTCACGGAAGCATCCTGCAATATTTTGCCGCACGTCGTCAAGGGGGTGCGGCAGCATATTGCCGGTCTGGGTCGGCAGGATAGTGCCGTGAGCACGACTACCCACAATGCCCGGGCGCTCCTGGCGGCGAACGTCGAGGAGTTGATGCGGGCGCACCCGGACCTCGACACGGCGCGCAAGTTGGCGGCCCGGGCGAAGTGGCCGGCATCCGCGGGCCCGAAACGACGTGGCAAGCCGCTATCGGAGCGGTATATTCGCTACGTGCTCAATCCAACCGCCGAAGCGCAGCACAGCCCCTCCCTGGACGTCCTGACGGCCATCGCCGAGGCTTTCAAGACCGAGCCGTGGCGCCTGCTCGTGAATGACAAGACGCTGCGCCTGTGGGCGCTCGGTAAGCTGTTCTCGAACGATGAGGCGGTGCCGGATCAGCACGTCGAGAAGCACCTGCCGCTGCCGCCTTCAGCCAAGCGGGGCGCGAGGAAGTGAACCGGATCTGGATCGTGCTCGCTGGGTTCGCGGTGATCGTCGCCGTGGGCCTGGCCATCGAGGACAAACCGCCTGCCCCGGCCGCACCGTTGACCGTGCAGCGCATGACCCGCGACGCTTTCCTCGAAGCGTGCCGGATCGACCGCCAGATAGAAGCCTGTGCCCGTGCCCTGGGGAACCCTGACAGCCGGCAGTCGAACTCGGACCGCTGGGAGGCGTGGTACTACGCGGGCCGCACGTTCGACCCGGTGACAAAGCGCCCGGACATGGCCGCCCAGGTCATCGTCGAGAACGGCGTGGTGCAGCGCATCAACTTCCAGTAGCGACCCCCCGTTTTCGCTCTTTCCGGCCCCCTTTCGGCCACGAGCGGCAATATATTGCTTGACACGATCCGGGCAGGTGCGGCAGTATTTTGCCATCGCCGCACCCTGCGGCCCGTTGGAGTCCCGAATGTCCTACCTCCCGATGTTTGCGCAGCGCGTTCTTTCGCAGGCGCCGGAATTGAACGGCGAGCTCTCGCCCGCCGAGGTTGCGATGATCCCCGAAGCCAACGCCCGGCCGTGGAAGCCCAAGGGGCTGCCGGTCGCGGAGATCGACGCGAGCCTGCGCTTCGGCACCGAGGAGATCGCCGTCACGCTCGCCGTCTGGGGCAAGTTCCACGCCTACCACGCCGGCGGGCACGAGCCGGGCGAGCGGGCCTACGAGCCGGACGACGAGGCCGGCTTCGAGGTCGAGGCGATCCTCATGGGCGAGGTGGACGTGATGGCCGAACTCGGCCAAGCGGGCGAGGACGCGGTTGCCGCCTACTGCATGGAGAACTGCGAGCCGGAGAGCGACTACTGCGAGGACCGGCGATGAGAAGCGCGAAGCCGCAGGTTCGCAATCCCCTCACCGCCCTCCCCGCGTCCCTGAAGGTGGCCGGGCTTCCGCCCGAAGCGCGCGAGGCGTTTCGCCAACTGATGCGCGAGATCGCTCTCGACGCCCGCGAGCGGGCCGAGAAGTCTTGGCGCACGCACAAGGCACCGATGGCCGCGTACTGGAAGGCCGTCAGCGTCTACGCAGGGCACGCGGCGAGGATCGCCCGATGATGCGCCGCCTCGCTGCGTGGATTCGATCCGAGGCCCGGCTCGCCGCGATGCCGTCGTGGGAGTGCGAGGACATGCGCTGCGCGGAATGGCCGATCACGCAAGCGATCCGGCGCGCGATCCTGCGATGGACGATCCGCAGGGATACCGAGCGGCTCGACCGGCTGCACAAGCTCATGGTCGAGGAGCGGGCGATGGTCGAGGCCGTCTACAGGCGCGAGATCGAGAGCGTCGAGGACGCAATCTCCGATGCGTCGGCGTCGCTGGCCCGGCTGTCGAGCGAGGCGCTCACCAGGCGCGCGATGGCGAGGGTGCGGTGAGCTATTTCGACTTCCTCGAATCGAAAACTTCGCGCGGCAGCATGGACGGCTTCGCGCCGGTATTCATGCCCGATGCGCTTTTCGACTTCCAGGCGGCGCTAGTCGATTGGGCAGTCCGCAAGGGCCGCGCGGCCATCTTCGCGGATTGCGGGCTCGGAAAGACGTTGATGGTTCTTGCGTGGGCCGAGAACGTTGTGCGTCACACGCGCAAGTCCGTCCTGATCCTGACGCCGCTGGCAGTCACGACGCAGATGCAGCGCGAGGCCGAGAAGTTCGGCATCCCTGCCAAGGTTTCACGCGATGGCATCGCGCATACCGCCATCACCATCACGAACTACGAAAAGCTGCACCTTTTCAATCCCGCCGACTTCGCCGGGGTCGCGGCCGACGAGTCAAGCATTCTCAAGAGTTTCGACGGTGCGCGGCGCGGAGAAATAACCGTATTCATGCGCAAGGTTCCGTATCGCCTTCTCGACACGGCCACGGCAGCACCGAATGACTACATCGAACTCGGCACGTCATCCGAAGCCCTTGGGTATCTCGGCTACATGGACATGCTCAATCGGTTCTTCAAAAACGACCTCAACAATTCGGCCTCGGGCCGGATGCGAGGCGAGGTCATCAAATGGCGCTTCAAGGGTCACGCAGAACAACCGTTCTGGCGATGGGTGTGCTCCTGGGCGCGTGCGCTTCGCAAGCCTTCCGACCTTGGGTTCGATGACTCGCGGTTCATTCTTCCTCCGCTCAACGAGCGCGAGCACCTGGTCGAAGCCAAGACGATACCCGAGGGGATGCTATTCGCGCTTCCGGCTGCAGGTCTGAAAGAGCAACGCGAGGAACGCCGACGCTCGATGCAGGAACGATGCGAGAAGGTCGCGCAGCTTGTGAACGGCACAGGCGCCCCGGCGCTTGTCTGGTGCCATTTGAACGAGGAAGGCGACACGCTGGAAGAACTGATCCCCGACGCGGTACAGGTATCCGGCAAGGATTCGGACGACGCGAAAGAGGAAAAGCTGATGGCTTTCGCGGATGGGAAGGCCCGCGTTCTTGTCACGAAGCCGAAGATCGGCGCATGGGGGCTCAACTTCCAGCATTGCAGTCACGTCACGTTTTTCCCGTCGCATTCGTTCGAGCAGTATTACCAGGGCGTGCGACGGTGCTGGCGGTTCGGCCAAGACAAGCCCGTAACCGTGGACATCATCACGACCGAAGGCGAGCGCGGGGTACTGAAAAACCTGCAACGCAAGGCGGCGCAGGCAGACACGATGTTTTCCTCGCTCGTTGCCGAAATGAACGCGGCGCTCGCCATCGAGAAGGCGGCGCAATTCCACGAACAAGAGAGGATTCCGGCATGGCTGTCCGCGATCAATTGATTGGCGAGAACTTCGCCATCTACAACGGCGACTGCATCGAAACGATGCACAGCCTCCCCGATGCGAGCGTGCATCTTTCGGTCTACTCGCCTCCGTTCGGCGGCCTGTATCACTACTCATCGAACGAGCGCGACCTGTCGAACTGCGACGACTATGGCCAGTTTTTCGAGCACTACGCCTACGTTGTGCGCGAGCTTGCCCGCCTCACCATGCCGGGCCGCATGACGGCCGTGCATTGCATGGACGTGCCGAGTAGCAATACCGGCAAGGGCGATGCGCTGATCGACTTCCCTGGCGACATCATCCGACTCCACGAGAAGGAAGGCTGGCGCTACGTCGCCCGCTACTCGGTATGGAAGGAACCGCTCGCCGTCCGCAATCGCACGATGATGAAGTCGCTCTCGCATAAGACCATCGTGGACGATTCCAGCCGGTGCAGCGTCGCTAATGCCGACTACCTATTGGTTTTCCGGCGCAATGGCGAGAACCCCGTTCCCATCACTCACCCTGTCGGGCTGTTGGAATACGCCGGCGAGCGCCGTCCTCCGGTCGAAGTCTTGAAGTATCGCGGATGGACCGGGAAGCAGACCGAGAACCGATTCTCGCATTGGATCTGGCGCCAGTACGCGAGCGCCTTCTGGGACGATATTCGCATGAATCGCGTTCTCCCCTACAAGGCTGCACGCGATGCCGACGACGAGAAGCACGTTCACCCGCTGCAGCTTGACGTGATCGACCGTTGCATCACGCTTTGGTCGAATCCCGGCGAAACCGTGCTCACGCCTTTCATGGGCATCGGATCGGAGGTCTACGCGGCCATTTGCCTAGGCCGGCGCGGGATCGGTATGGAACTGAAACCGAGCTACTACCGCCAGGCGGTGCAGAACGTGTCGGCTGCGAAACTCGGGCGAGTGGACGAGGAACAGATCGACATGTTCGAGGAAGCGCAGGAGGACGCCGCATGAGCCGCATGTTCTCCGGCCATTGCGTCACCTTTCACGCCTACCGCGTGCAGACCCGCGCGTTCGTCTCCGGCTTGCTCTGGTCGGTCGCCTTCATCGGCTTCGCACTCACGAACCGGGAGAACGCGGCGATGGCGTGCGCCCTCCTCGCGTGCTTCTGCTACGGAGTAGCGGCCGGCGCGTGGATCGCAGTTCGGCGGTTCAGGGATTAGCACGGGACAGGCGGCCCGACGACCGCCGAGATAGCGAAAGGCAACGGGCAGGAACGCAGAAGGGTATGGGAATCCCCTTCCGGCAGTCGCGAGATTGCCGAAAGTGAATTTCAACGAGCGGCCGAGCCGCGAAAGGGCGAGAAGATGGCAACGTACAAAGTGGTGATCGGAGGCGAGACCACGCGCCTCGTGGAAGCGAAGACGAAGGCCCAGGCGATCGCGCACGTCGTGAGCGACACGATCACGGCCTATCCCTGCGAGATCGCCGATGCGGTCGAACTCGGCGCGGCCGGCGTGAAGGTCGAGAAGGCGGGAGGCGAGTGATGATCCTCAAGCGCCTCGAAGTTCGCCGCATGGAAGCATACGAAAAGACGCCCGGCCAGTTGGTCGGCCAGGTCCAGTTCGAGGACAAGAACGGCGCCCTCACGGTCCACCTCGACGAAGCGACGAGCCAGCGCGTGCTCGAAGCGTGCGCCGAGGGAGTCGCGGAGAAGGCGCGCGAGGTCGCGGGCCTCATGCGCGCGAACGTGATCACGCAGGTTCCGGCGATCGAGAACAAGGCGGCCGCGTGAACGATCTGGCGACCGTCTACGGGGTCGGGCTTCACGCCATGCCGGCGGACGAATACCACCGCGATCCCTGCCCGGCCCCTTCCCTCTCGTCGTCCATTGGCCGCACGCTCATCGCGCACTCGCCGCTGCACGCCTGGACCGCGCACCCGCGCCTGAATCCGGCCTACGTGAGCGAGGAGAAGGAAGCCTTCGACCTCGGGAGCGCCGCGCACGCGCTCCTGCTCGAAGGCGCGGACCGGATGGCGGTGATCGACGCGGACAGCTACCGGACGAAGGACGCGAAGGAAGCCCGCGACGCCGCCCGCGCTCGCGGCGCGCACCCGGTGCTCGCCTCGCGCTACGCCGACGTGAAGGCGATGGCCCAGCGCGCGCACGAAGCCATCGCCAGGTGCCCTGACCTCTCGGGCCTCACGCTCGCGGACGGGAAGGCCGAACAGGTCGCGATCTGGCAGGAGGGCGAGGCGTGGATGCGGTGCCGCTTCGACTGGATGAGCGACGACCGCGCCGTGATCCTCGACTACAAGACGACGGCCGCGAGCGCGTCGCCCGAGGCGTGGCCGCGCACGATGGCGGGCATGGGCGGCGAGTTCCAGGGCGCGTTCTACCACCTCGGCAACGAGCGCACGGGCGGGCCTGACGCGAAGTTCATCTTCGTGGTGCAGGAGACTACGCCGCCCTACGCGGTGAGTCTGCAGGGCCTCGCGCCGGCCTATCTCGAGCTCGGCTACTCGAAGGCCCGGGAGGCGATCACGACGTGGCAGCGGTGCCTCGCCTCGAACATCTGGCCCGCCTACGTGCCGCGCATCTGCTGGATGGAGCCGCCCGCGTGGGAATCCGCGCGATGGGAGGAGCACCAGGCGATGGCCGGCATTCCCTACGACATCGAGAAGTTCTGGAAGGACAACAAGCCATGAGCGGTTTCACCTTTCGCCCCGCGATTCGCGAGAACGTCGGGCTACTGATCGGACTGGCCGGCGCGTCCGGTAGCGGCAAGACCTACACGGCACTCCGGCTCGCAACAGGCATCGCGAACGGCAAGCCCTTCGCGTTCATCGACACCGAGGCGGGCCGCGCGAAGCACTACGCGGACAAGTTCGCATTCGACCACGGCGACCTCGCGCCGCCGTTCCGGCCCGGCGCCTACGCGGACGCGATCCACGCGGCCGACATGGCCGGCTATCCGGTGATCGTGGTGGATTCCATGAGCCACGAATGGGCCGGCGAGGGCGGCGTGCTCGACTGGCAGGCCGAGGAATTCGAGCGGCTAGGCGGGCGCGACGCGACGAAGCTGCTCTCCTGGTCGAAGCCCAAGCAGGGCCACAAGCAAATGATTCAGCGGCTCCTGCAGATCCGCGCGCACCTGATCCTGTGCTTCCGGGCCGAGGAGAAGGTCGACATGATCAAGGAGGACGGCAAGACGAAGATCGTGCCGAAGGAAGGCCCGGGCGGGTTCAAGGGCTGGCTCCCGATCTGCGAGAAGAATCTCCCCTACGAACTGACGGCCTCGTTCCTGCTCATGGCCGAGCGGCCCGGCGTGCCGGTTCCGATGAAGCTGCAGGAGCAGCACCGGCCGCTTTTCCCCGACGGGAAGGTGATCGACGAGGAGGCCGGCCGGCGGATCGCAGAATGGGCAAGCGGAGCGAAGGCACCTCGCGCCGAGGCGAAGCCCGAGACGCCAATCGAACCGCCCGAGGACGTTCCCTACATCACGCCGGACCAAGTGGCGAACATCGAGACGATGTGCCAGGACTCCGGCATCCCGCTCGCCGACTTCAAGGCGAAGGCGATGATCGAGCGGATTGCGATGCTGCGCGCGGATCGCTACGAGAAGGCCATCGAGTGGCTCAAGAAGCAGTCGAAGGCTGCGGCATAACCACCACCACAAGGAACCACCATGCTCCGCCTCGAACTTTCCAAGGCCACCGCCACGCTCGAAAACGTGAACCTCCGCATGGAGAAGGCCGGCGACGAGAAGATCCCCGCGGCCGACCTGAAACTCTCGGTCGCGCAGCCCGCCGACGTGCTCGCGAACTTCTCGCCGACGCTGAAAAACTTCCTATTCCACACGGAAGGCACGCTCGACCTCGCGGGCGGGTTCGAGCTCCGCGATCCGCATCTCGGCTATCCGCTTTCCCGCGACGAGGAAATGACCGGCGCCACCGTGCAGATCGGCTACGGCGTCGGCGAGCCGATGATCTTCCAGGACGCGAAGGTGAACGGCTTCCGGCTCACGCCGCACAATGGCGGGACGGTCGTCGTCGGCTTCCGCGTGCAATGCCGGCCGACGCCCGAGCAGGTTGCGAAGCTGTATACGCTGCAGGAGACGGGCGTCGAACTCTGGCTCGAGCCGGTCGAACTCAAGACGATGGGAGGCGAGGAGTGATTCGGGCGCTCGCCTTCGTCTCCGCGCTCGCGCTGGCCCTGCCGGCGCACGCCACGCTGCCGCAGGACTCGGTGATCATCGTGTTGAAGACCGCGAAGGTGACGCTCAAACGGCAGTACCGCGACTCGACGGGCGCTCTCAAGACGGCGATCGTCGGGCGCTACACGTCGGCCATCGAAGCGAAGGAAGCCCTGCGCCTCCTGCCGCCGCTGAAGGGCGGGCTGATGTACCGAATCGACATCCCCGAAGCCTATGCCAACGTCGTCGAGTGCATCGTGCCGCAGGGCTCGATCTGCGTGGACGCCATCGACCATCGGCTGTTTATTCAATGAGCGCAGACGCCATCCCAGCCGAGCGGCGATGGTGGTCGATCAAGACGATCGCGCAGTATTTCGGCCAGCCTCGCGACGTGATGCTGCAGATCGCTCACGACGAGGATAGTGGCTTCCCTTCTCCTACTCGCATTCCGAGAGCGCAGCCGAGATGGAGAGCCGGGGACGTGATCGCGTGGGCGGCCACGAACAAGGCGGAATTGCCTCTGGACGAAAGCCCCGAAGCGACTGCTCTGTATCGGCACTTCGATCTGCAGGGAAGGCTTCTCTACGTCGGGATCGCGAGTAACGTTCTGTCGCGCATGAAGTCTCACCGCCATCGGTCGCACTGGCACCGCCGGATCGTGAGAATCGAACTTACGTGGTTTCCGAGTAGAGCAGCCGCAAAGGCGGCGGAAGCCGAAGCTATAGCGCGCGAGCGCCCCATGTTCAATCTGCAGCGGCCATAGTGTCTACGCTCGACCTTTCCGGCGCTGCGGCCCTTCTCCACGTCCACGAGCACACGCTCGAAGCCTGGGCGCGCACGGGAAAGATTCCGGCCGCGAAGCCCGGCAAGCGCTGGGTCTTCGTCGAGGCCGATTTGATAGCATGGCTGCGCGGCCAATACCGGGAGGAACAACAATGGCCCTCTACCGAAGGGGCATCATCTGGTGGTGTCGCTGGCGGATCGGCGGCGCGGAAACTCGCGAAACTACTGGCACGGCCGACCGAGCGCAGGCGCAGGAATACCACGACCGGCGACGCGCCGACCTCTGGCGCGCCCAGCGACTCGGCGAGCGTCGTGTCACTTGGGACGAGGCGGCGCTCGCGTGGATCGACGAGCGCAGCATCCACAAGCGCACCCACTCCACCGACGTCCTGAAGCTACGCTGGCTCACGCCGCGCCTCACCGGGCGCGCGCTCCCCGAGATCACCACCGACCTGCTCGAGCGCGTGCGCGACGCGAAGATCGCCGAGGGTCGCGCGCATGCCACCGCGAACCGGCACCTGGCCACCGTGTCCGCCGTCCTGCACTTCGCCGCCCGCAAGAGTTGGATCACGGCCGCGCCAGCGATCCCGTACCTCCCGGAGAACGCCGGCCGGATCGCCTACCTCACGCACGAGCAGGCCGACGCTCTCCTGGCCGAGCTTCCCGAACACCTGGCGCAAATGGCCCGCTTCACGCTGGCCACCGGCCTGCGGCGCGCGAACTGCACCGGGCTGGAATGGCGGAACGTCAACCTCGGTCGGCGCATGGCGTGGGTCTGGGCCGACGAGGCGAAGGCCGGGAGACCGATCGCCGTCCCTCTGAATGACGACGCCACTGCGGTCCTGCAGGAGCGGCTCGGGGCCCACGAGCGATGGGTCTTTACATGGCGCGGTAAGCCGGTCATTCGCACGAAGACGAAGGCGTGGGACGCCGCGGTGAAGCGCGCCGGCTGCCCTGCGGGCCTGCGCTGGCACGACCTGCGGCATACCTGGGCGACCTGGCACGCGATGGCCGAGACGCCGCTCGAGGTGTTGCGCGAGCTGGGAGGCTGGGCGAGCATGGCCATGGTGCAGCGCTACTCGCACTTCTCCCCGGGACACCTCGCGCAGTACGCGGGGCGGATCGCCCGGGGAGGGCACGAAATCGGGCACAGCGTTTCAGAGGACGACGCTAACCCGTTGATTATTGGGGTGGCTGATGGGATTCGAACCCACGACAACCGGAATCACAAGCCGCCGACCGGAAACGTCCTCCCGTTGAATCAGGCGGTTACAGCGAATCCGGCCCGGAAAAGACGGGTCAGGAAAGGCTGAAATTGCCGGAAGCCCGCACAGTTTAGGGCACAGCCCTAGTGCAGCACCTCCGGCCGCGCGCCGGCCCGATCCGGCACCCGTAGGCGCGCTTTGAGCACGATCCGGGCGAAGTCTTCACCGAGCACCGTCCGAGGCGCAAGAGCCCGCCCTAGGGCTCTCCACGCAAGCCGGCGGGGCCTTTTCAGGCGTACACCTTGGCGAACAGGGCCTCGACCGTCTCGGGCTTGGGCAGGAGGCCGGCATTGAGCGGGTGCGCGCGCCACGCCTCGCCCCATGCGGAGTACCAGGCGCCCCGGATCTCGTCGCGGATCAGGCGGACGGACTGCAGGCCGAGCCCGCCGCGCTTCTTGATCGCCGGAACGTAGAACCGCTCGCCGGTCGAGTCGGTCTGCCCTTCGCGCGTGAGCGCGTCGCAGAAGGGGCGGAAGGCCCGCAGGAGGTCGTCCAGTTCGGGCGAGTCGTCCCCATCGCCCACGGCCGTGATCGGGACACCCGGGCCGGCATCGCGCCAGGCGTGGGGCTTGATCGACTCGGCGATCTCGGCCAAGCGCTTGCGCTCGGCCTCGTCGGTGTCGAACACGGGGGCCACCTGGGGCTTGCCCTCGACGATGGCGAGCTGGGCGGTCAGAACGGTGATGGCGGTGCGAAGTGCGGCGGCGGTCGTGCTCATGGGTCATTTCTCCTGATTGGCGAGAATGTCGGTTTTGCGCTGGGAGCCCTGCGACGTGCCGAAGAAGTACGCGCCGACGATGGCCGCAAGGGCGAGGATGGCGGTCACGATCTGGGTCCTGAGGTTCCCGTCGTAGTTGCCGGGGTGCACGAATAGGAAGTCGACGAGCATCATCACGACGATCGCCACGAACAGGAGGCCGAAAATGAACGCCCGGTCGCGCGTGAGCGGGAAGGTGGCCGCCTCGGCGTTCGCCTTCCGGGCGCCCACGATGCCGCCGCCGATCTCGAGGAGGCCGACGACTTCCGGGTGCGTTAGCACGGCGTTCGTCACGTCCTGGCGAAGCTGCGGGTCGGTCTTCATGTTGGCGATGGCGGCGTGCACGTCGGGCGTCTTTGCCACGTCCGAGATCGTCTGCAGGACCGCCACGGCCGCGCCGACGTTGCGCTCGGCCACCGGGACCGCGGGGTCGAATAGCTTCTTCACCTGCGGAATCAGGTTGACGATGTACGGGCCGACCGTCGAGATCAGCGATAGAGCGGTGAGCGGGTCCATGAATCGGGCCTCCTGTTGATCGGCCGAGGGAATCGGCTGGATGGTGGATTCGGTGACGGCCTCGCCGTAGTGCTCGGTCGCGAGGGTGTCGGGGTTGAAACCGGGAGTGCCGGAAAGCTGTCCGCCCCGCGCGAGGTAGCGCCAGCGGGCGTCGTCGAGCGTGATCGTCGGCTGGCCGTAGGGGCTGCCCGGTAGGCTCGCCCATTCCTTCGAGCATTTGGCGAGCGCGGCCTCGAGCCGCCCGGCGAGCACGTCCTCGAGCGCGCCCCGGCCGATGATGAGCGCCACCATCGCCTCGTCCTGGCACGCGGGCGAGAAGTCCGGGAAGCCGTACTGCTTCAAGAGCCCGTCCCACGTGGCCGCGAGGAACTGCCCGCGACCCGCCGCCGAGCTCGTCCACTCGCCCGCCTTCACCTTCCGTCGCGGATGCTCCCACGGTGGCGCGTCGAACTTCTCGCCCCCGTAGATCGTGCGGTAGCGATCCAGCGATTCCGCGTTCGGGCCGTGCTCGCCGAGGTCGATGACCGCGAGGAACGCCCGGACGTTCTGGTGCCCGAGAGCGGCGCGAAGGGGCGCGCGGTCCTTCACTTCTTCGCAATCCCCATGTCGGCGAGCAGTTGCCCGATGCCGAACTTCACGATCCCGTAAGCGATTCCGGTCGCCGCCGCGATGATGGCGATCCACTTGGCGAGCGAGCCGACGGCAGCGGCCACCTGAAAGAATCCCTTTCCCGCTAGGAAAAAATCGACGATCTCGTCTGTGTTCGCCTTGATGTTCTGCGTGAGGACTGTGTTCTCCGCAAGCCGTTTGTCGAATGCGTCCATCCGCTCGGTGACCGAGTGGCGCCACGGATCATCGGCGCGGCGTTCGTGCGGGATCGGGCAGTCGGCAGGGTCTCCGGCCGGGCAGGGAGGCGGATGGTTCTTGTTGTTGGCGGTCACGTCAGATCACCCTGTAAGTGAAAGTGAAGTACCACGCGGAGTTGCTCGTCGTGACCGCGTAGAACGAGAGCGATGCACGATCATTCGTGGCGTCTGCGTAGATCGCCCCGCTTTCCTGCGAAGCGCCACCCGAAAGCGCCGCCGTGCCGCACAGTTCCTCGTCCGATGTGAACGCCGACGCGATGGGCAGGCTGATCCCGAGAAGGGTCGCCCCGGCTGCCGTGGGGTCGATGTTTACCTTCCCGCTCACCGTCACCGTGTTTCCGACGCGCAGGTATTGGCAGACGAAGGCGGTCGAGGCGGCGACGTTCGTGGTGTTAGAAAGCGTCGGCGTGTAGGTGCTCGCGGCGGCCCCCACGCCGTCCACGGTATCGGCGTCGAGGCCGGAGCCGGAGCCGTCATTGCCGGCGTGCCAGATCGCGTTGCCGCCCCATGTGAGAGCGCCGCCCGGAGTGCCTGTCAGGGTCGTAGCCGTTGAAGAATCGGAACGCGCCTGCAGTTGGAAATAACCGAGGGCCCCGGTGTATTGCCCGCCGTAAAGAGTCAGCGCTGCCCCATAACCGTAGGTCGCTGGATAGCCAGATTGGTTATTGCCAGCGCTCAAAGTGAGCGCGGAAAGGATTGAAGCCGAGTCCTTTGTGAAGATGCGATGCGGGCCAACTCCGAGACTTATGTCCGTGGGAATCCACGATGCGGTCGCCGAGCTATACATCCAGGCGCGCGGCGTGCCATCTTGATAGACGTCGCCGTCAGCGGGTGAACTCGGGAAGTTGATCGCCATTCACATATCTCCGAACATCAACTGAACCCATTGTTGCGAAGAACCATCGTCGTAATAGACATACAGGCGCCCCGTCGAGGTCTTGAACCAGAGCGACCCATTCGCCGCCACCGTCGGCGCGGTGTCGGACATATAAACCGGCGCCTGCGTCGTTCCGCCGTAGCTGGCGTCCGCGCTGATCGTGATCGTCGAAAGCGCCATGTCAGTACGCCCCCACCTGTCCGCTGATAGAAGCGATCCGCACGCTCACGCCGTACTGCACGCCGAGCACGACGGGCTGCGAGAGCCATTGCGTCACCGTGGAAGGCACGAGCACATGCTCGCGGATCTTCCGCACGCTCACGTTCCCGGCCGTGCCGCTGCCGGTGTAGCTCGTGCGGTATTGGCTCGAACTATCCACCGCCGTCACCGAGTAGCCCCCGTCCGCCGTCGCGCCGCCGCTCGTGAAATCGAGGTGAACCACGTCATTGAGCGCGAGCCCGTGCGAGGCGGACGTGACGATGATCTGGTTCCCCGTCCACGTGTAGGTCGCGGAAACCGCCGGGTCGAATAGCTGCACGATGTAGACGTTCACGAAGGGCCACGTCGATTCCGGCGTCCACTTCACTAGGATGCGCGAGACCCACACGCCCGACTCCTGCCGGCGGTCGGCGGTGAGCGTCACGCCCGAAACCGCCGGGACCGAGTTCGGATTCGGCGGGCTCACGTCGGGCGTCTCCGGCGTCTCCTCCACCACGCTCGAGTAGGCGTTCGCCTGGTACTCGCGGAAGCGAATCCGCCAGCGCCCGTGCCCCTTGTCCATCACCCCGAGGACGCGCATCACCTTCGCCGAGAGCCCGATGTCGTCGGTCACGGTGATCAGCGCGCCCGGTAGCAGCTTGAGGCCCTCCTCGAACGCGGAGAGCTCGCCGCTCAAGTCCTCGAGCGTGTAGTGATTGAGCCGCTCGATGGCGAAGCGCCGGGCCTGCGAGTAGGAGCGAATTCCCGGCATGTCGATCCGCGTCCGGCGAACGTCCGCGGACCCCGTGCCGATGTCCGCCTCGGCGGTCGCAAGCCGCCACGGCTGGACGGTCGTGTCGGTGTAGCCGATCGAGACCCGCGTCGGGGTGTCCTGAATCCCCGCGCGCTGCAGCACCGGAGGCTCGTCCGTGTCGATGTTCGCGCTCGTGAAGGTGTGCTCCGAGGATCCCGCTTTGTCCACGGTGAGGTAGGTCGTGTCTCCGACCACGTTCACCCAACACGGAACGTAGGCGCGCAGCACGTCGCGCCACTCGCGCGCCGGCCGCCTCTGGTCGAGAAGGATGGTCACGCGGGATCGTTTCTCGTTCGCCTCGCCCGCCGCCCCCATCATGCGGTCGCAGAACTCGGCCGCCTCCGCGAGCGTGTTCGGGTCCACCGTGCGCCCCTCGCCGTAGGTGCTCGAGGCGAGAAAGTCGCCCAGGCAAAGCGCCGCGTTGTCGCTCCACACCGTCGGTTGATCGACGGCGGTCCCGGCGGGCGTCTCGACGTAGCCGGTCGGCTTCGTGGAAAGCCTCACCTGCGCCTCGCAGAACACGGCGCTCCCCGTGGTCGCCACCGCCTGCGTGAACGAGCCGTTCGGGGCGACGGCGGGATAGAGCGCCATCCCGAGCGCATTGTTCCCGCTTGCGTTGTCGGTGATCGTTCCCTGGACGAGCCAGAACGTGCCGAGGTCGGTCACGGTGACGCCGCTCCCGCCGGTCGTGTTGCCATCGTCCGTGTTGATGAGCACGGAAGAATTGACCGGCGTCCCGCCCGCGAGGCTCACGTCGATTCGCGCGGTCTTCGCGGTGCCGCCGGCCGTATTGTTGACCTTCACCGCCCAGGCGTAGACGCTCGAGCTGCTCGCCACGGTGAAGGCGACCGTCCGCCCCTCGTGGGCCCCGGCCGCGTCGTCCGTGAGCGTCCATGCGTAGTTGGTCGCGCCGTAGGGCCCGTCGGCGTTCTGCGAGACGGTACAGGTGCCGACATCCGTCCACGACGAGAACAGGTTCGAGTAGGGCAGGAGGTTAGAGCGCGGGTCGTAGACCTTGCGGCCCTTGCACGAGGCCGAGATGCGCGGGAAGCCCGACACGGCGCCGGGCGGCACCTGGAAGACCGCGTAGGCCGTGTCCGCGAGCGTCTCGGCGTAGCCGGTGCCGGTGAGGATCGAGGTCAGCCAGGAGTCGGCGGATTGCCCGGACGTGCCGACATGCTTCTGCACCGCGACGCCCGTGGGCGCCGTCTGGTCATTGACTAGGATCCCGGCCATGTCGTCGGTCGAGTTCGTCCCGATCCGCTCGAACTCGCCCTCGCCGTAGATCGTCGCGAGGTAGAGCGTGCCGCCGTAGACCTTCGCGATGTAAAGCAGGCCCGCGAGGTACTCGGGGCCGCCGTAGAGGATCGGGATAGTAGCGTCCCGGCTCGCGACGAGGATCTGGTTCTGCACCGGGTCGCGGGCGCGATCGTTCAAGGCACCGGGGCTCAACTGCCCGGTGATGTCGATCCGCACGTTCGGGATGATGCTCGTCCGGCTCCCGCCGGGCATCCGGTAGCGTCCCTGCGTCGGAGTCCGGGAAAAAGGATTGACCGTCGGGTCGAGAATCGGCCCTCGGCTGATCGCCGGCGCGTTCCGGTCGGTCGTGCCGGCCATGCGCTACGCCTCCTCGAGCCGGACGTCCGCGTCCCAGATGTCCGGGCCGGCGCGCCGCCAGGTGATAGCGTCCCGGTCGGCGAACGCCACGATCCAGACGTCGGTGAGGCTGTCGTTCCACGCGAAGTTGAAGGTCGTCGCCCGGTTCGCGTCGTAGAACGTCTCGAGCGTGGCGCGCTCGTCGGGCGTCAGCTTGTTGAGCCGCACCGTGAAGCCGCGCTTCTTCGCCGACTGCAGGCGCCGGCCCTTGAAGCCGCCGCCCCGGGCGCGCGAGGTGAGCATCGGGTCGATCCAGTATTCCTCGGACTCCATGCCCTGCGCGAGAGCGGAAGGGAAGTCAGCCATCGGCGGCCCCTACGGTGAAAATCTCGTTGCCCCATTGGAAGGTCGAGCCCGGGGCGGTCGCGTACTCGAACCCGAAGCCGGAACTCACCCGGCGGCGCGGCGAATACTGCGAGGATCCCTGCGACTCCACGAGCGCGAGCGTCACGCGTTCGATGGTCACGTCGAGCGTGGCGATCGACATCGCGGCGAGCTTCGGCACGTCGTCGGCGGCCAGGGCCCCGCGGTCGAACTGATAGACCGTGACGGCCGTGTCGTACATCGACTCGCTCGCCGAGAGCAGGAGCGCGCCGATCACGCCGTCGAGATTCTGGATCGACAGGCGCCCCGAGGTCGGCTGGTCCGCATCGAACGCGATGCCGTCGACCGTGAAGTCGGAGGCCGTCCACGTCAGCGAGTTCCACGAGACGGTGCCGATGTTCGACAGGCGCAGCGGCGTCGAGAGCCCGATCTGCACCAGGTAGCCCGGCTGGGTGACGCTCTTGGCGAACTCGGTCGCGAGGGCGGAGGAGAGGGTCCGAAGCATCGCGTCAGCCCCCGTTCACGATCGGCTCGCCGCGCGAGTCCACGATCCGCACGGTGACGCCCTGGGCCGCCGTCTCGGCCTGGATCGCCGCCGCCTGCAGTTGCGTGTTCGCCGCCTGCACCTGCGCGTCGGCCCCGGCCCCGATGAGGTCGCGGATCTCGGCCATCATCGTCCGGGTCGCGTCCGCCGCCTCCCGCTGGATCTGCTCGAGCCGCGCGTTCGCCTCGGTCTGCGCCTGCGTCCCCTGCGAGATGAACTGCCCGCTCATGGCCCGCTGCTCCTCGGGCGATAGCAGGCTGAAAGCCGCGTTGATGTTCTGGTTGATCCGCGCCGAAAGCTGCCGAATCATCTCGGGGTCATTCGCGGAGGCGAGCAGCGCCCGCGCCGCTTCGGCGTCCTGCTGGTAGAAGTCGTACTGCCCCTGCTTGTCGAGCCCGGCGAGCATGATGTTCCGGAACGTCGAGTCGAACATCTCGTTGATCTGCTGGCTCACCTGCGCGATGGCCGCCATCAGTTGCAACTGCGCGTTGTAATACTGGACCGTCGCCGCCGAGAGCTTCTGCGTCGAGGCCGCCGTGCCGTCGAACTGCTTGATCGCCTCGCGGATCGCGGCATTGTTCGCCTTGAGCGCGGCGCCGTACTGGTTCTGCGCCGCCTCGATCTCGGTGGCGAGATCCTCCATCGGGTTGCGGCTCACGACGTCGAAGATCGTCTTGAGCGCGGTCGCCGTGTTGATGGCGTCGTCGATCTGCTGCTGCGTGGCCGTCTCGACCACGAGCCCGTCGAAGACATTCGCCAGGTACGCCGGAAGGGCGCTCGCCTTGAGCGCGGCGGCCACCATGCGGGAGGCTTCCAACTGCAGCGCCGGGGTGATCGCTTCGGCGTCCCGGCCGATGTCCCGGTCGCGGGCGCCGTAGATCGTGCGGCCGGAGGCGTCCACGAGCCCGCTAGAAACCCGATTCGGGGCCGTGCCTCGCGGGTCGGTGTCGAACCCCAGCCCGAAGCTGAAGGCCCCGGCATTGATCCCCAGCGCGCGCGCGGAGGCGTAATACTGCGCCGCCGCCCCCTGCCCGATGCCCATCACCTGCGAATCGGACCCGCTGGGAGTGAAGAACCGGCCATTGTCCGTGCCCGGCACCCGGCCCTGCCCGACGTAGTCGCCGAAGCTGGTGTATTGCCCGAAGAAGTTGCCGCCTTCCTTGGGGCCGCCGCCCGACTTCGCGAACATGCTGTAGATCGCGATCGCGGCGGCGACGTAGGGCATGGCCGTCGAGATCATGCCCAGCATCGGCCCGAGGCTTTCGAGAAGTGTCGCGGAGCCCGCGAGCAGTTCCGGGCCCGCGAAGGACGAAGCGATCGAGCCGAGGCTCCCGAGCAGGTTCCCGCCGCCGCCGGCTGCCGTCGTGGCGAGGCTCCCCAGCCCGGAGAGTCCCATCGCGTTCGCCCCGCCCGCGACGATGTTGAGGATGAACGGCTTCGCCATCGCCTGCCACAGCCAGTCATAGAGCGTGCGCTTGAGCGCATCCTTCGCGACCTGGCTCGCGCTCTTGGCGCCGTCGCCGAAGGCGTTCCACCCTTGCCGGAACGCGCCCTCGATCCCGTCGAGGAAGCCAGACCATTGTTTGTCCATCGCCTCCATGTAGGACGGCTGCATTGCGCCAATCGCCTTCAGACCGCGTTCGTATTCCTCGGTGGTGGCGTCGATGTGTTTGACCCATTCGGCGTCGCTCATCTTGAGCGCCTTCGCCTCGTTGGCGCGCCACTCGTCGAGCGCCTTTCCATCAGCGCGAAGTCCCGCCTCATACTCGGCGGTTATGGCGTCGATGTAGGAAACCCATCCCTTCGCGTCCATCTCGCGCAGACGCTTTAGCTCCTGCGCTGCCTTGCGCGCGGCCTCCGGATCGAAAACGATGCCTGGTTTCGTCTCCTCTGGTTTCGTGCCAGCGCGCTTCTGGGTCTCGATGAAAGACTGCAGCCCGGCAAGTTCGGCTTTGAGTTGCGTCACTCGCGCGATGTACCCGCCGATCATGCTGCGATCCTTAACCCCTATACCGAGCACCTTCCCGCCTTCGGCGATTTTCTTCTCAAGGTCGGCAATTTCCTCGGAAAGCGCGGCCACCCGCTTCTTTTCCGGGTCACCAAACATCCCGAGGAACCCTTCGGAGAAGGCAGCGCCAAGCGCACGAATCGCAGCCTCGTAGAGGCCCGCTTCCCTCTTGCCCTCGTTGAAGGCTTTCACCATCGCGTAGAACGTGGGCACGCCGTCGGCCGCGAGACTTCGCCAGAACTTGTCCGTCTCAATGCGCGCCAGTTCTATCTGGTCCTGCAGGCGGTCCGCAGCCTCCGCCTCCTCGTCCGTCACGGTTGCATGAAGTTTCTGGGTTTCGGCGATTTCCTTGACCACGCGAGCCATCTCGCGGCCGGACTTGCCGAACAACTCCTGCATGATGTTGTTCTTGGTGAGGCCGTCGCCATAGCCGTCGAGGGCGCGGGCTACGCGCTCGAACATCTCATCGGGCTTCATGCCCTTGAGTTCGCTGGTCTTGATCCCGATGGCGGCCAGCGCCTGGCCGGCGTTGCTCATCGGGTCCTTCGCCTCCTGTGCGGCCTTGCTCATCTTGAAGATGGCACCGGCCACCGCCTCCGTCGAAAGCCCGGCGAGTCGTGCCGGTTGCTCGAACCGCGAGATGGCCGAAGCGGTGGTCCCCGCCTCCTGTGCCAGGTCCTTCATTCGCGCCTGAGCCTCAATTGCGCCCTTGATGAGCGATGCGAAGTAGGCGACCGAAAGAGTTGCGCCAAGCGCGCCGAACGCAGTCATGGCGAGACCCGCCGCTCTCTCTATGTCGCGCATCGTCGTGGTGACGATGCCCTTCACTTGAGTCATGTCCTGCTGCAAACGTGCCACGTCTGCCCGCAGTTGCAGCTCGAGGGTGCCCGCGATCATCGCGCCATCCCTCGGATCGCGTCGCGAAGGCTCGAGGCGACCGCGCGCTTCTCCTCGCTCGTGACGGTCTCGCCATCCCACGGAGGCGCGCAGTTCGGATCTTCGGCGCGTTGCGCCTCGACGATCCATTGCACCGAGAGCCTACGTAGCATCGAAACCTCCCACGGTTGGAGCGTCCGCCGCATGTTCGTCTGCCAGGCGAGGATCTCCGCGTGGGTGATCGGCGTCGGACCGAATCCCCCGCCCTGCGTCGGCCCGACCTCGAACAGGTACTCGATCAGGTACGGCAATGGCGCGTCCGGCAGCTTCGGCTCGCGCCCCTTCTTCTGCATCTCGGCGAGCCGCGAACCCGGCCTCGCCTCCTGTTTCCTTCCCGGCTCCGGGGCCCTCGGAACCGCCTGCAGCCATGCGTTCTGCCGGACCGCGAGCGCTAGACCGCCGAAGACCCCTTCGAGAAATTTCCGAACTTCCCGATCTGCTCCTCGACCTGCGCCGCGAGGTAGCACAGGCGCGGGTTCGTGTAGATGGCGAGCGGGGCGACCGGGAAGTTGGCCGAGACCGACTTCGTGAAGGCGGCCAGCTTCTCCGCGCGCTCCCGGTCGGCGTTCACCGCGTCCGCCGGATCGAACTCCCCGCGCATCGAGCGGAACATCCGCATCTGCGCCTGGCGGCCGGACTTGTGCAGGGCCTTGACGCCCTCCGGCGAGCCGGGAGAGTAGACCTCGATGACGACCGGCTGGCCGTCGGTGCCCTTGAGCTCGTCGTCGCCGCGCGCGTTCTTCGGCGTGAAGGTCGCCGAGTCGGAGAGTTCGTATTGTGAGAGGTCGAATTCCACGATCAGGTCGCCGCGACTTCGACGGGACGCTTGCACAGCGCGAGGCCGACCGCGATCTTGCGGATCGAGTTGGCGTCGCCGTCCTGGAAGCTGCGCGAGACCACGAGCACGTCGAGGTAGTGGATCTCCGGCGTGACCTCGCCGTCGCCCAGCGGGTAGGTGATGCGCGCCGAGTAGCGGTTCTGGGATTCCGAGGCCGTCGCGAGGAGCACCTGCCCCACGTCGCCCGGCACGATCCCGAGGGTGAGCGCCATTTGCCCGTAGTCCTTCGAGCCCTTGAGCTTCTGCACGATGCCGTCGCCGACGTTCGTGAACGTGAGCACCTGCGCCTGGACGCCGTGCTCGCCGTAGTTCTCGACCTCGCCGACGGTCGTCCACGCGATGTCGGTGTCGCCGTAGCCGGCGGCGTCGAAGGTGACGGGGCGGCTCGCGGAGATCGCGAGCGTCGCGCCGGTGAGGGATTGGACGTTCGTGCGGGCGGTCATTGTGTGTCCCTTTCCTGATCAGGTTTCCCGCGGGCCCGCGGGGTCAATTGACGGGGGAAAGGTAGAACGCTGACAGCGCCCATTTTAAGCACGACCCAGAGAAGAAAAGGCCCGCGCGAAGCGGGCCAAATGGGCGAGCACCACAGGGAGACGGATCAGGTTCGCCAGGACACCATGAAGTCGCGCGACCGTTCGTAGACGCGCGCCTCCTCGTCGTCGATGTCCGGGCCTTCGGAGTCGGGAAGGATCGAGTCCACGTCCACCGATCCGACGGTGCCACGAACGGGCGAGAGAGCCGTCCGCACGAGTTCGAGGATCGAGACCTTCGTCGCGTAGGTCGCGGCGTAGACCGTCACCTGAACGCGGTCGGTGCGGAACCGGCTCGCCTCGGCCATCGAGACGGTCGTGCGCTCGACCCCGGAGACCTGCGAGATGCCGATCGCTGGCACCGCGGCATTGAGCGGCACGTTCCCGGCGAAGATGCGCGCGGCCGGCACCTGCGCGATCACCGCGGCGGCGTTGGCGAGCGTGTAGCGGACGGCGGCGACTCCGGACATGGCGTCTACTCCTCGGCCTCGATGGTGACGTCGGCCGTGTCGAGGCCGTGCTTCGTGGCGAGCCTGGCCTTGATGTATTCGCCCGCGCGCAGGACGGCGTTCGTCGCCTGGCGGTCGAGCGCCGGGCGCATGTAGGGCCGCGGCCTCGCGCCCGGGTGCGTGACCGAAGCACCGACGAAGTTCTGCCCGATCCGAAGCGACCCGCGGGCGGCCATGCGGTTGATGGTGCGGATGGAAAGCCCGCGCCAGCCGTGCCGCGTGTTGCGCCCCGGCTTCGCCTCGTCGCGGACCGAGATGAAGTGCGGCCGGGTGCCGAACTCGGCCCAGCCAGCCCAATAGACTTCGACCCCGCCCTTCGCCTTTCCCCCGGCCTTGATCGAGGCCGTAACGCGCCCGCCCTTCGCCTTCACGGAGACGCGGATCGAATCGCGCAACGCCCCGTGGTAGGCGCCGTATTCCTTCCGGTTGCGGCTCGAAGGCGCGGCGATGGGGGCCGTCCGCTTCGCCTCGTCACGGATCGGCATGGCGCCGGCGCGCAGGGCCCCGCGCAGCACGTTCCGCTCGACCTTCGCCGGAAGCGCGTCGAGGAACCGCTGCAGGTCCGAAAGGCCCTTGACGTGCACGAGCTCGCTCAAGTCGCTGCCCCCGTGGTCGAGTAGCGTTCGCAGACCATCTCGAGCGCGTCCTGCCGGCCGAGCATCGCCGGGCCGCCGACGATCTGGTAGACGATGTCCTGGTCGCCCCCGTGCACGATGATTCGCATCGTCGAGTCGATGTCGTTCCGGTAGCGCATCCGCACCCGCGTCTGGTTCCGCGCCGTCGCGAGTCCCTGGCGCACCGCCTCGGACCGGCTCGGCATCATCTCGACCACCTGCGCGCGGCACGTCACGAGGCGGTCCCAGCGCACGAGCTGGCGGCCGTAGGCGGCGCTTTCCTCGAAGATCGGGAATTCGATGGAGACGCTCCTATCCATGTTGCCGGCGCGCATCGCTACCTCGCCCTAATCCGCAGGTAGATCGTCCGCTCGTCCGTGCGGGCCGGAGTGCTGTTCGTGACCACGCGGCACGTCACGCTGGCGATGGTATCGACAGTCCCCCCGCTCAACCACGCGGTCACGCGCGCGCCGACCCGCGAGTCGCTGTCCTTCGTGACCCCGTCGACCGTCACGCTGTAGGAGGCGATGGCGTCGCCGTTCTCGGCGAGCCAGTCGGTCCAATCGAACACATAGTCGAGCACCGCCTGGGGATCCTTGCGGATCCACGGGCGAGGGTTTCCGACTTCGGAAATGGTGTCGGTGGTCATTGGATGGAAAGCTCCCGGTCTTCCGCGCGAATCAGGTATATCCGCGACTCCCCGCGAATTGTAAGCAAGCGTGGCGCGTCGGCGTACTGATAGCCGTGCAGCACACCAGAGCCCGCCACCAGGGTTCCGCTGCCCGTGACCGCTCCGACGTAACCCGCTGCCGCGAGCGTGGCCGCCTGGGCGGCGAGCGCGCCAGCCCCGGTGGAGCTTGAGACCGCAACGCCCGCCATGACGGCAGGGCCCGCGGCGATCGCGCCTCCTCCGGTGGAAGCCGAAAGGCCCGCACCGGCGATGACTGCGGCCTGCGCCGCGAGAGTGCCAGTCCCGGTTGATGAGGAGACGCCGGCCGCCGATACTGACGCTGCCTGCGCCGCAAGCGATCCCGTGCCGGTTATCTCGCCCGATGGGTTACTCGCGCCGCCTAGCCATAGCGCGAAAAGCGATCGGACGCTTCCGGCCATGATTTAGGCCGGATCGTTTCCGGAGATCGGATCTGCGCCTGGCGCTGCGGTCACCGTCCCGGTCCACGCCGTCGTGCTGTCGTCCTCTTTCTTCACGGTGAGAGTGGTCGAGGAAACGTCCCACTTGTTGCGGAGGAACCGGAGAGCGTTCAGCGGGCTGCGCGCGTTCGTGTCGGAGACCGCCGACATGTCGCGATTAAGCACGCCGTCTGCGATTTCGGTCACGGCATCGGTCGCCAGCGCGTCGGCGTCGATCGCTCCCGTGGCGATGCTCGAGGCCGTGATGCCGCCCGCTGCGACAGATCCGACCGATCCGGTAACGTTCCCGCCGACGTTGCCCGTCACGGAACCCACCGCGCCAGTAACGCTACCCACGGAGCCGACCACGTTCCCGCCGACGTTACCCGTGACGCTTCCGACCGCGCCGGTCACGCTCGCAATGGTCACATCCGACGCCACTTTTGCATCCGTGATCGCATCCGATGCGATGGCGGTAGCCGTGATGGCGTTGGCCGCAATCGACGCCACCTTGACCTCCTGGATGCCGGAGGCCGCCGTGATCGCCGTTCCGTTGTTGTGCGTCACATCAACCTCGGGCACGCCCGCCACGGAAGGCGTCGCAACCGCAGAACCAGCCCATTGCGTCACGTTCGCCGTGACCGGCAGGGTGGACGAGCCCGGAGCCGTCGCAATCACGACATAGGTAATCGTTCCCGTCGGGGTGGTGGTCCAAGTGTCAACCGTCGCCGTATCCGTGCTGGAAACGTAGTCCGTGATAACCCGCGCCTGTCCTGCCCCCGTGGTGGCCGACCGGATGATTACCGTCGCCCCGATGATCTCGTCATCCGCAAAGGTTTCAGCCGACGCAAGGCGGATAGTCGTCCCGGTCACGCTTTGAGCCGTCCCGAACGCAATCACGCCCATCAGGGCCTTGGCGTCCGCCGCGAACGTGGCAAGGTCGATAGCGCCGTCCGCGATCTTGGCGGCAGTAATGGCATCCGCTGCGATAGCACCCGCGTCGATGGCGTTATCCGCAATCGCAGCCGCATCAATGGCGCCCGCCGCGAACTTGGCCGAAGTGATAGCACCCGTCGCAAGCGCACCCGCAACAATGGCACCGGAGGCCCACGCCGTGCCCGCAGCATGGGTAGTGTTGACCTCGGGGCGCCCGCCAGAGAACGTGCCCGCAGTTCCACCGTAGCTCTGCACATCCACCTTGATATCGCCCGACTCCTGCGGGTAAAGCACGATAGGCGTCGTCTTGGCTCCCGATGAGGAAGTCTTGACGATCACCGCCACGGAATCGGCATTCATTTCCGTGCTGGTCAGGTCGAGGTAATACATCCCCGAGGACGTAGCGATTTCCGTCGCCTCGTTCGTGCAATCCGCGAAGGTGCCGCAATCCTTGGAAACCTCGGAGTCGAGGCCCGTTGCGCCTGTCACCAGATCACCGTCGGCGTCGAGGATCGGGAAGATCACCCGATAAGCCGTGTTCTTGATCGGGACGGGCCGAGAGTCACTTGCAGCCATTTACCACCCCCTGCCGATTGAATTTGTTTGGCTCATGCCAGGAACGCCAGCCCATCGCTTCATGGTCGGATGGCCGGTCGCCCCGCCCGCGCTCTCGACGTACAGGTGCGCAATGCGTTGGTCTGCGGCGGCGGTAGTCCTGACCCTCAAGATCGTGCTGCTGTAAGAGTCCGTGACTGAAGAATTGCTGCCGGGCCAGTTGGCGGATGTATATTCGGTGTCTGTGGCGTCGTTAAATCGACCGCCCGCGCTCGTCGATCCCGTAGACAAAACCCGCAGTTGGGTAGTTGTATCCGCCAAGTCCCACGCAACGTCACAAACATAGTTCGCGTCACCTGCCGCGAAGCGCACGACGTAGCTACCGGAAGAGGGCAAATCAATTCTGTAGATACATTGCCCCGCACCGGCCCCTGCAATGTTGCAACCGGCAAGGCGGGCGTCTACACCGCTATTCCTGTTTCGGCTGTCAACGTATCCTCCACCAGACTCCCATCCGACAGAATTACCCTGTGCCGTCGTTCTCGGGTAATTGCCGTATGTCCCGGCTAGCTCGTAGTCGTGATTGGCAGAGTCGGTAACGTATCCAGACGAAGCGCGAAAGTTGATCCCTTGCGGCAGGGCCATTATTCGACCCTCCAATAGCAATCAACCTGCCCAGGAGCCCCGCCCCACTTCACGAGCCGGAAATGATGCTTCCACCACGCCGGAACGTGGCCCGTGCTTCCGCCTTCGATGATCCTCTCCGCTTCCTTCACGCCCTCGGGAGACTCGACAACAAGCCCGTATTCACCCACGCCTAGCCGGTAGTCGTGCGCGTAGGAGTGCGCGTGCATCGGAATCTCTGCGCCCTCGTGCATGAGGATGTTCGACCGATGCTGATAGCCGTCAGCCTCCCACATGGCCCACACCCGGCCATTCGGAATATCCGATTCGTAGGCGGTTACTCCGGCCACAGCGACTCCGGGGCATTAACGGAAGCGAGCAGCGCATCGCAAGCGGTTGTCATTGCAGCGTATCCGCCCTTCGGCGCATCGCGCAGCGCAATCGCAGCGTTCCTAAGCTCGGTGACATAGGTCACGATCTCGTTCTCGTCGATCCCTTGGGTGGCGAGAATGTCGAGAAGCCGCTGGCGTTTCGCCGCATCGTTCCGCAGGTCAATGATCCATTGCAGTCGCCGCAGGTATTCCGCTGCCGCGTCATTCATGAACGTGCGAAGCGTGGCAACGGGCGGAGCCCCTGCCGTCGCCATCGCCTTCCACGTTTGAGCATTCCGCGCCATGTCCCGTTGCAGGCCGACAAGGTTCTGCTCGACCTGTTGAAAGACTCGGCGCTTCTGGAAGCTGGAAAGAGTGATCGCCATCAAATATCCCTCAGCGTGAACGAGCCGGTAATCGTGAGCGTGTAAAGCACGCTGATCGTGTCGCCAATCGCGCAATTCGCCAGAGCGTAGGCCAGAGAGCAATCGGTCCTGTTTCCATCGCCGGTTCCTGCCACAGAGCCCCCACTCGACGATGTTACCGTCCACGTATTGCCCGTCTGCGCCGCATACGTCGTGTTGACGTAAGTGCGCGGAAGTTCGGCGTTCGTGTAGGCCCTGTCCGAGTAGGTCGGCGGTTCCGAACCCCATTGACCATCTTCCGAATGCAGCACCATCGCATCTAGCGCAGAAATATCCGCGCCGGGGTCGGTCGC
>OFQZ01000111.1_pt1 | contig 31910 bp, 42 predicted proteins | sample 1543011 | NCBI WGS metagenome assembly OFQZ01 (sample SAMN07774216, study PRJEB24372) | wastewater metagenome | isolation source: Exp Tend NO 0WW | collected 2016-02 | reverse complement strand
TTCTCGCTCGGCTGCCCCAAGGCGCTGGTCGATTCCGAGCGCATCATCACGCGGCTGCGGGCGGAGGGCTATGAGCTGGCGCGCAAGCATGATGGCGCCGATCTGGTCATCGTCAACACCTGCGGCTTTCTCGACAGCGCCAAGGAAGAGAGCCTCGGCGCGATCGGCGAGGCGATTGCCGAGAATGGCCGCGTGATCGTCACCGGCTGCATGGGCAAGGAAGCGGAGATGATCCGCGCGCGCTTCCCCGAAGTGATCGCGGAGCACAAGTTTCACCCGGCGCGGAGGTGGCGCTTTGATTGGGCGCTGCCGGACCAGATGCTGGCGTTTGAGTTTGACGGCGGCGTCTGGACTGGTGGGAGACACGTCACTGGAAGCGGATTTTCGGGAGATTGCGAGAAGCTGAACACAGCGCAATTGATGGGCTGGAAGGTTTTCCGCTTTACGACGGCGCACGTTACGGGACATGCAAAGGAGATTCTGGAGGGGATATGACTGACAACAAATACCCGCTACCGCCCGTTGATTTGTTTTTGCCTCGAGGAAAAATCATATGCTCTACACGGATACGCGACCACCGGCGAGAATCCCGAAAGCGCACAGCGGCGCGGATGCGGGCCGTGAGGAATCGCCTGCGTGAGACGTCGCGGATGCTGGACGACTGGACGTATGACCAGCCCAGGTCATGCTACGTCACCCATCTGACAGAGCGGCGCAAGGCCGTGCGGGAGCTGAAGCCATGAAGCGAATGGGGATATTCAAAGGCCGATGCGAAGGCATCTTTCCGCAAATACTGCAAGCGAGGGTGCGTGATGGCATACGTAAGCCTGGGGCGTGATTCATCGGTGCTCAGAGACGACGGGACGTTTGTCGATGAATACAAATTCGATAGGCGAGACCCGAAACAGGGGCAGCCGTTAACATGGGACGAGATCAAAGCGAGGCTGAAGGATGAGCGAACGGACAAAGAGCAGTGAGGGTTACTCGTTCTATTGCGAATGCCAACCGGGGCGTCTCGTAGACCTCCGGAAACAGTCGCACACGTTCTGCGTAGGCTGTGGCGTGTTCTATCATCGGATGCACGACAAAGCCAAAACGATCTCTGGCTACGTGCCGCCGCCTACCCGCGAGAATTGTCTGTGCAAGGACTGCGCTCAACCGGTCCAGGGGGAATTGTTTGAATGCTGATATACGCACCGTCCTCTCTCTCTGCGCCGGATACGGAGGGCTCGACCTCGGATTCCATAGGGCTCTCCCAGGAGCTCGCACCGTCTGTTACGTGGAAAACGAAATTCCTGCGGCCGCAATCCTGGCTCACAATATTGAAAAAGGCCGATTGGATGACGCGCCTATTTGGTCCGATCTCAAGACGTTTGACGCTCGCCCGTTCCGGGGCCGAGTTGATACAGTCCTGGGCGGATACCCTTGCCAGCCATTCTCCGTTGCTGGACAGCGGCGAGGGACAGAAGACCCAAGGCATTTGTGGCCATACATCGCAAGAATCGTTGACGTTATTCGGCCCAGAATCTGCGTCTTTGAAAACGTCCGCGGTCACGTTCGATTGGGATTGTCCGAAGTGCTTGGCGAACTCGGAGAACTTGGCTACAGAGTTAGGGCGGGTATATTCTCAGCGTCGGAAGTCGGCGCCCCGCACAGACGGGAGCGAGTCTTTATCGTCGGATGCCTGGTCAACCCCGCGAGCCTCGCCGAACGAGAACCGCACAACGAAGCCGCCTCCGAGTCACGGCAAGACACACGGACGGTGTCTGGCAGGGGACGTGCAGGCGATGTGGCCGACCGCCGCGACTCGGGATTTCCATGCGCAGGGGTTGAGTCACAATGTAGCGAGCAAATCAGACAGTTTGGCAACAAAAGTCCAGCGCGACTGGCCCACAGCCTCAGCGCGGGACTACAAAGACACGCCGGGGATGGCAACGGAAGCCACGAACCCGGACGGATCGCGCCGGGACAGAACGGACCAGCTAGCGCGGGCGGTGTATTGGACGACTCCAGCGGCGAGCGAAGCGGAAGGCGGGGAAATCAAGCACTTGCCAGGGAAAACGATGAAAGACCGGCAGCGCATGAGAAATTACAAGCTCCGGGACCATGTGCTGGAGCCGGAGGCGTCGCATGGCCAAGCCGCCCAGGAGAGCCACAGCACGAATGGGAAGAGCCGCGAAGCCATGAACCCGGACGGGACGCACAGGAACAGGACGGACCAACTTCCGCGAGCGGTTTACTGGATGACCCCAGAGGCATTGAATCAAGACGGCTATCAGATTTCGAACGGGAAAAAATACCTGAGACTCGGTGGCCAAGTCGCCCAGGAGAACCCCAGCACGAACGGGAAGAGCCGCGAACAATCGACCGAAAACTCAATCCCTCCTGGGTCGCCCAGCTAATGGGCCTGCCGTCCGACTGGGTCGAAGTGCCAGGGCTAACCCGCGAAATGAAACTCCGCGCGCTTGGGAATGGTGTGGTGCCACAGCAAGCTGAGCATGCAATCAGATGCCTGTCGGGTCAATGGTCCCTGTAGACGCTCAGAATCAACGGAGACGGGCGGCAGGGCACCGGGGCTTAGAGCAGTGACCCGATAATCACAGCGGCGACGATGATGCACGTCTCGATGATCAACATCCAGTCCTTCGCGGGCTGGATGGCGCTGGTCTTCGCGCTCAGTTTCGTGGCCGCCGCAGTGTTCGCCGCCGCGACTTTGTGCGTGTATGCCCCGCACTCCCGGAGCGCATCGACTACCAGCCGCGCCTTGCGAGCGTCGATCTGACCCGAGGTCGGCATCGTCTCGGCGTGGGCCATCGTCTCGGCATCGCAGTGTTTGCGGGGCTCGTAGGGCGTGACGTCCGGTAGAGTCTGGCAGTTTACCAGAATGAGTCCTGCGATGATTGCGATTGTTCTGTTGATTTTGAGCATAGCTTCTCCTTAACGGCGTGAGAACATGAGCGGACCCCAATGCCTGCCAGCACAAGCAGCACCAGCGCGGCTACGGTCACAATCCAGTTTTTGTATTTTGCGAACAGTTCAGCGATCATTTGAGGTTCCTCGAAAAAAAGATTTTGTAGATTGTGGCGCACATGATCAACGGCCATGCCATGACAAGGATGATGGAATAGGTCCAGTCACGAATGGCAGAGTCAGACCGCTCTGACGATCCGTAAATCATCAGGCCCAGCGATCCGATCAGGCAATAGAGCAGGAAGAGCGTCAGCCCCATCATTGGCCCCTGAAAGTTTTCCATGCCTTGACGATCACCGGCAGAAACGCCGCGAGAACCCCAGGGAGTCCGAGGATCAAAAGCCATGACCACAGAGGGAATTCCTGGCCGGCAGTTTTGGCAAGCCCGGTATCCTGGCCGAGAATCGCCACGGCCACAGCGGACCCGATACAGATCGCGGCCCATGCGAGCCCGATGAATGCGCTCAAGTTTGTTTTCATTTGTCACCTCGGATGTATTTTGCCACGACCGGATAGAATACGTCGTTGTATGCCAGAGCATTGCAGTGGATGCCATCGCCTGCGTATTATGCGAGAGAGCAGCTTCATACCGGCACTACTCCCGCGAATAGCTGGGAAATGTCGCAAGGCTTCCATGCGGCATCGTATGCCTCGATATGTAAATGAGATCCGTAAGAAAAGCCAACGTCGGCATAGTCCCCGAGGATTTGACCCTCGAGAACCCTTTGGCCATGCGTCACAGTGTTTTTTTTAAGATGCAGGTAGCGGACGAAGAACGTCCCCTGCGCGAGATCGTGCTTCACACAGATATAATTGCCTGCGCTCGATGCGGGATCGGTCCAGCGTTTTGCTTCTTCGTATTTGTCGAAGTCCAGAACGACCGTTCCATTGGCGATTGCGAAAACGGTCTTGTTCCCGGTCCCGCTGACGTAATCAATACCGGGATGCCATTGCTTTTGGCCGTTGAGCATGCGCCATCCATAATGGCTCGTCACTACTGGTTTCTCTACTGGTGATCTCATTTCCTCATGGCCTCCACAACCCTCTGCGGCAAATCTTTTATGTCGTTGTGCATTTTTTCCCAGGTGGCCTTTAGGTCCATGACGTCAGCCTTTGTGTCGTCCATGTGTGCCTCTAGCGACGAGACCCGTCCGCCAAACTCTGAAAGGTCTTTGTTTAAATCCAGCGTTGCCTGCATGACTTCCTCCCTCACTCTCGATTCCATTTGATCATAAAGCTTTGAATGATACCAGCGAGCGAACCATGCAAGGGCGCCGCCGATTGCTGTAATACTGCCGCCGCCTGCGATCCAGTTCCATAGTTTTTCCATGTCCATGTCACGTTAAGCCCTTTGGGTGAGCGGCTTTTATTTCCGCGCGTTTTGATTGGATTGCGTCAAGCGCCGTTGAGTCTCCGGCGAGGTGAGACAGGATCGCGTCAACCACATGTCCAAGAGCGTCCGTTGGATTCTGCCGAGGGTCTTTGCTGAATGCCTGGACGTATGCCTGAGCCCTCGCGCGCGCGTATGCGTAAGCAGCTTCGGGCGAGGCATCGTCATTGACTATTTTCTTTGTCGTCTTGTTCCACTTCGGGAACGGGACAGCGTCAATGTCTGCCTTCTCGACCTCAATGCAGCTCTTGCCTGACTGCTTGTTCAGAAATCTCCCCGTGATCTTCCCTGCCGTGTCAACCGTGATCCACATTATCGGTCTCTCCTATCGAGCCAGCCGTCGAGATTCGCCGTAAATTGAGTCATTGACGCACTCGCTCTTGCACGAATCTCTGCGCTGGTGTTTGTCCTGACGTGCATTTTCGCGCCGCCCTGATAGTCGTTATTTACATCACCACGAAATGAACAATTGGCACCGGTCACTACAACATCGGATTGATCTGGAGAGTAAACCCTAACCTGCCCAATGCCGGTATCAACAATGCACGACACGATTGCCGTCACATTTATTCCGGCAGGAACCGACATCACATAGTTTGTAGCTGTTGTATCTATCGTCGCCGCGGATACATCTTCGGCAGGGGACAGGAGCAAAACTTCGTCTCCGTCCTGCGTGAACAATTGCCACGCACCCGCTACACGTTTGCGCGATCCTATGCGCCTCTTGTAGTCGTAGTTCGCTGGCATCGTCGGTGCCGTTGCTGACGCCGAAAACAGAGCGTCCACAACGCCAGTGTCTGACCGCTTGATCAGCCATATGTGGTATGTGGTGTTAGCGATTGAGCCGGTGTCAAGTCCGCCATTGCCTGTGCCTACTGCCCATGCCGCATCTAAGCGTTTGGTGATTGCGGCCGCCAGATCAATATTGGCGGCGTCGGTAGAGTCCCGAGCGGAACCAGCTGCAATATCCAGATCGTTTGTCGGGTCTGATCCATTATTTGAGAGCGTCAGCCCTGAGATGTGTCCCCTTGGGTAACGGGCGGCAGTAGACACAGCCTCGATTGCCGCAATCCTGCGCGTTACCGTTCCATGTCTGACCGCATACTCTGCCGCAAGATTCGCATCAAACGCGGCGTTGACCGTGACGGTAAACGTTGACACGGCTGTGATCTTCCGCCAGCCAGTGGTCGTGGGCGCGGCGCCTGCCAGGATCATGCCAGCAGTCAAGACGCTGGAAATGTTCGCGGCGAATACCAGGCTGGTCAGGCTGGACGTTGCCACGCCTGTAGTGATTGTTTCATGTGTGCCCCATACGCCGCTGTTCGATCCGCGGAGGCCGGGAAGTCCTAGTGCGTATTGAATGGCAGTCACTTCGTCGGCAATGCGCGCAACGTGACTGGACGTGAATAGCTCACCGGTGACCGGGATTGTTGCGGTATTTGTGGCGTCCGTCAGCCATTGCGAGTTCTGCGGATTGTTCTGGAAATTATCAGCCATTGCGCCCTTCTGTAATCGATAGGGTCAGGCAATCGTCAGTTGAGGCAATCAAGGCAGAGAACCGGTAGAAAATCAAGCACATATTATGAGACCTTGAAAATGGCAATCTGCTGGTAGACATTCCGCAGTCCGTCGTTATATGTCGCAGTGGTTGTATGCACCGGGTTCGGGCCAAAGTACGTTGTGCGCGCATCGGTATGCGAGACGCGCATTTCCAGAGATGACGTTGTATCCAGGCTGAAATTCCCTGCCATGTGCATTTCGATCTCTTGAATCTGCTCTGAAGCTGAATGACTGTGGGGCCCGCCGCAATTGAACACAGTCAAGGAAGATGTGGCATTGAATAGATAGAACACAGACTGCGGCGAAGCGCCTGAAATCTGACATTGAACATAGGCCTTGAATGTGTATGCCCCGGTCGGCAGCTGGATTTGATTTGTGGTCAACGTGCCGCCGTCAAGCGTGTTCATCGTCACGGTATTCCACTGGATGATTTCAGCAGTGGACGATCCTACCTGTGGATTCCCGCCAGCGATGGTCATGTATTTGCAAACCATCATGGCAGGAAGTCCAGGGATCGCGGCAGTAAATGAACCGGTGAATGTGGCCTGTCCGGTAAATGTGACCTGAGAGGAAAACGTGATATTCCCGCCAGTAGCGCCAAGCCCCTCGGCATAGACCTTATCCCATTTGTATGTTCCTGTGCTTTGGCCAAGATCATAAACGCCGGTTGTCTCGCTTAAATTAACGCCGCCCTTTGGCAAAATGTGGCCCTTCCTGACCGCCTCAAAATTAGCCACAGTCTGAGACGCGGAAAGAGCGGTTGCAGAGTATTGAGTAAAACTGCTCATGATAGTTGGTAGATGAAAACCCTTGAGTAGATTTCAGGCTCACCGAAAGCACATTGCCCAGGATTGCTGGACACTGTCGTGGCCGGATATGATGAAGTCCCGCGCAATTCCAAAGCACTTGAGGTTTCAAGTGTAAACGTGTCAAAAAAACATGTAGAATAAGCCGTTCTATACGCGCCGATGATAGAACCAAGTGCAACAGTGACAGATCCTGTCACATTCCATAGAACAGATCGCACCTTATATCCTGTAGCCGGTGCATTCATAGGGGAAAAGAAAGTGCATGCATACTCACCAGCAGGGAGCGTGATCTGACTGGAAGAAAGCGTAGCGCCTATTATCTGATTGCATGTGACCGTGTTCAACGTTGTGGCAGTCAAGAATTGATAATTACCTGAGATCACGCCAGGATCATTCCCTGAAGGCAGGTGATGCTCGCACACAATCTTGCGCAGTTTGATAAATGCCTGTGTATTGAAAATTGGCGGCGCTGTGAAAATGATAGGGCCTGCATGAAATTGCACATCTGCGGACACTGTGCATGTGGAAGCAATCTCGTTTGCATACAGCCTGCGCCACATATAGCTTGTGGAGCCCAGGTCATACGTCCCGTTCGTAGCCGCAAACGTTGACCCGCCGCGCGGAAGCACGTCACCCTGCGCCACATGATAGAAATTATTCATCACCTCATCTGCGTCCGCTGTTGTTCCGTCTACAAGTGTAACCCAGGTCATGGTGCAATCCTCGTAATCTGCAAGCAGGAAAATACGCCCTTGCCTGACGTGTTGCCTTCACCCATGATAAAAGCGGCGCCGAGTCTCTGCTCCAATTGAAAAACAGTAGACGTTAGGATCGTGAATTGTCCAAACATGATTGACCAGCTCTGGTGAGTCCCAGACCCGCCATCAGTAGCTATTGCACTGGTTCCGTTTGCACCGATTGTTGAATCGGTGACATTGTATAACCTCGCCCTGAATGCCGCGTGAAGCCCGCCAGAGGCCCATCCGTCAACCTCGTATGTTCCAGCTGGTAATGTGATCTGATTTGATGACAACGTAGCGGCCAGATTGAATGAGGCAGATGTATTCAACACCCTTGCGGCATACGCTCCGAACGTTCCGACAGGAGCGTTGGTGCCGGTGCCATAGATTTCCCATGCCATAAAATATGGGAAGAATCCTTCGAACCCATTCGGGAATTGAAAAGCTGTTGTTGATACCGTATCAACCGGGCCAGAAAAAGTCATCGGCCCTGACACCGTGCATGTTGAAGCCAGTTCATTTATGTAGATCGACCGCCACTTGTTCCCGCTCGATCCAAGGTCATGCTGGCCCGTCTCTGCCGTCAGCGATACGCCGCCCCGTGGCAACAGGTCACCCTGGCCGATGTGGTAGAAATTGTCGTTCAGCACCGACGCGCTGATCGTTGTGCCGTTTGTCAGGATCGTAAAGGCCATTTTACACAGCCCTCCCGCTGATCTCTGTGGTGAAATTGTCCACGTTATGGCTGACTTTGGTCACGTAGAATTCCTGCGCGCGAAACTCGTTATGCTGCAGGCTTGACTCCTGCCATGTGTCACGGCCTATGAAAGCAGTGCCCCACAGAGACGTGTCCTCATCTATCACAGCATTGGAAACCGTGATCCGATCGAGAATGTTGACAGGCGGATAGAACTTTGCAACGAATGTGATTTCCTTCTTCGGCAACAAATACTCGTTGAGCAAAGCGTCACCGATCGTGATAGCTGATGCCGTCGAGACCCACGGCAATTCAAGGTCCAATGTCCTGACGCCGAACTTAAACGAACTGGACGAGTCTCCCCAAGCCCAATCCTCTTCCGCGGTATAGTAGCTGGTTTCCGTGTCGGCCTGACCATACTTGACGCGCACCCGGTTATAAACCTTTTGCACCACGTCACCGTATTTCCGCACCTGGATGATAGTATGCGCCTGGTCTGACGTATAGAGCGCACCTCCGAAAAAATGCATCGTTGACGAATTGCCGCCAGTCCGGCTTGCGTAATTAAACCCGCCGTCCGCACCTACATACATGACCTTGCTCTCTGACTCAGCAAGCTTCTTGATCAGGTCAAGACACTTCATGCTCTTGAGCGCGGTCGTGGTCAGCTGTGAATAAGTGTATGTCCCGCCATTGATCGACCATGACCCAACGGAAAAATATTTCTGGAAGACTGCAACGCCGTTGCTGTCCGTGTAATCCCTGACCGCTCCAATGATGTTTGCACTTGTCAGCGTTGCGATCCCGGTAAATGAAAGCTGATCCGCAGTCACCTCGGACAACACAGAAGCCATTGAGCGGAATTTAAAAGACACCTTGTTGTCCGCTCCCTGCTCCACCTCGTCTGTCAATACCCCATAGAACAATGTGGTCTGGCTAGGCACCTCAATGACAGTCTCATTCCCAACGTCATAGCCTGCAACGATCTTGACGAGCGTCCGGTATTGAGATTGGTAGCCATTCCAGAAAGATGAACGGTAGTCCTCCGCTGCGAAATAGCCGTCCGAGTTGTCCATCTTGATTGTCACGCCAGCCTGGTCAAAATAGTTCAATTTCATGGAATCAATTGACGTCTGGATAGTCCCGTATCCCATCACGCGCGTTGAATCGATCAATTGCCAATCTGATTCATATTCTCCGGTCAGCAGGCGGCGCCGCATGTAAATGCGCCGAAAGCCAATGTGCGTTGACAGCTTCAATTCCCGGCGGAACAGGAAACCCTCATCCGTCATCACTGCCGGAAGGATAAACGGCAGAATTGGCAGTGTGTCAGATCCACCGCGTCCAGGCATTAGCTCGGTCCTTCCTCAAGCTCAATTCTGAAATCATAACCAACAGCCGTGTAATTGTCTGACGGCTTCAATCCTGCGTTAAATCCACCAACCCAATTCACTTCATACGCCTGCCCGTCCCAGGCTGTCCCGGTCGGGAATGGAACGAACACCAGCGGAAGTTTCGTGTCATACACCGTGCGCAATCCTGAAATTTCAGCGGCGAGCCTGTGAGTCCCGGTTAGCTGGTATCGAATCTTGTCGCGAATGCGAAATACAACAGTGCCGCCATCGCTCATTGAATGCACAATCTCTTTGGGCTTGCTCTCTGGAGACAGTCCGCCTCTGTCCGGGTTGCGCGTGAACTGGAACTGCTGGTCTGAAACGATCAGTTGGCCGATCTTTTTTTCCTCATTGGCAACGTGTGTGCTTTTGATATCGATTGAAAGGCTGGTCATATATGTGTCAGAGAACATCAGATAGGATGACGTCTCGGAATTTGTCGTCCAGTAACTCGTTGTGGTTCCGCTCGTTGTGGTCAGCGCCAGTGTTGAAGCTGTGGCGCCGTTGCAATACACACGGAATTCTTTGAAATTGTGATTCTGGATCAGGACGCGGCTGACTGTCTGTGTTGAAGTGAAATTGACCTTAATGGTTGTCTGTGTCAGGTCGTTATTGTATCCCACTGAGATATACCGGCGCGTCGGACGACGGTCGAACAGAAACGCCGCGCCTGCAGTATTAGACTGAACAACCGCCATCGTTGACGTGTTGAAAAAATTCTGCCAGAGCATTTCCATATTCATCGGGCTACCTCAGATGCAAATACGCTTTGCCCTACGCGCGCGCGCTTGTAAAGCTCCTGGTCAATCATATCCACCAATCGTTCCGGCAAATCCTCTGTCGCGTAAAGATTCTGCACATTGATCGTAACGCCTCCCATTGATCCCATCCTGTCCAGCGGGATCACAGCTTCCGGCTGGCCAGCTTCAGCGATCGTAGCCTGCACACCGCCCGGCCTTGGCATGACGATACCACCGTCAGCAAGAAACAAATCAGAAGGCGGAAGGGCAACCTGTGACATGATCGCGGCCTTGCTCATCTCGCCCGCCGCAATGATGTTTGCAGCGAGGCCGGCACCGACAACCGTGCCCGCAATAGGACCAAGCATGCCGATTGACATACCGAGAGCCTGCGCCGCGCTAGAGGCCGTGGAAATAGTGACCTGAGCAATCTGGATGCGTTTCTGTGCCTCAAGCTGTGCCGCCTGGATCATCCACGTAATCATGGCGCGCTGTTTGCGCATGGCCGAGTCTTGCGCTTCTTTCTCGTCGGCAAGACGCTTCATCTCGGCGTTTTTTTCCTTCTCGGTTTGCGCCATCTTTTTGTTGTATTCTTTGGTATTCTTGTCCTTCTGCTCTTGCGCGAACTTCTGAGCCTGGACGATCTTGGTTTCCTTTTCCTCTGTAGAGAAAAGCTGTTGAGCATAACCGGCGTTGATCTGCTCGATGTGGGCAGTCATGTTGTCTTCAATCTGTGTCTGAAGTGCGGCGAAACCTTCCTTCTCTTTCTCGATGATTGAGTCCCACTTTTCCTGTGCAGTCTGGATTTCCATTTCCTTCTGCTTCTGTGCAAGGCCGATAAACAGGTCTGCGAAGTAGCTGACCTTCTGCGAACGCACAGCCAGAAACTGCGCCTCAGCATTGAGCATGGTAGTATAGCTTTGAATGGCGCCCTCGACAGCCATCCCGACAACGCCAGTGACGCCGCCGCCGAGGCCTGTGATTCCTGACATTGCGTCGATCTTCCCGGAGACCTCAGCGCCGATGTCCATGCCTAGCTTTTCGCCTTCACCGCCGCCGCCGCCCGTGAAATTGTCATTAGCACCACCAGCGCTTCCAGGGGGCTTGACATTATCCAAAGCGGAACCGAGTGTCCTAACAGACTCGCCCGACTTTTTTGCTTGCTCATCAAGCGCTTTAAGCTTCCCTTCGTATACCTCAACACTCTTGGCAGCTCGGCCTGCCCAGTCTCGATCCATAAGTGATTGCTCATAAACGGAGTAGTTCTCTATCTGCTGATTTATGTCGTCCCATTCCCTGTTCCATCGTTGCAACGCCTCGTCAGAAGAAAAAGCGTCACTATAAGCATCTCTAAAATCCCCCATTGCGATTTTTAAACGCTTCCAGCCTAATTCCATTTTTTGCATGTCAAGAATAGCCCTGCGGCCGCCAGAGTTCATATCTTCAAAAACGTCAGACAATATTGAACCGACATAGACTACAGCAGAGCCGATTTTTCTCCAAAGAGAATCATACCTCTCAAGGTCTCCGTTATTAATGTTCTTCTCTTGTTTCGCAAAAAAGTCATTAGCCATTGAAGCCAGCGCAGTAAACGTAGGAAGCAAGGACGTAGATATTTTGGCCTTCATGTTATCGATTGAAGAGCCAATTGCAGATATGCTTTGATTAAAAGTCAAAAGCCCTTTTGTGCCAATTGACTCTGCCATTTGCCCGCCGACCTTCAAGGCTTCATTTAGGAAGGCCTGTTTCTTCTCAGCGTTGGTCAGCTGGTCTGCCGTCTTGCCCAGGCTCTTTGCATACTCGTTGTATGCGGCATTGGCATCGAACGTGATGCCAACACTTTCGAGCATGTTCGCTTTTTGTTCAGCGAGACCGCCTAGAACCGCCGCAGTGGTCTGCTCTACACTCTGACCCGTGGCTTTACTCGCCGCCAGAGCAATGCCCATCATTTCATCAACGCGGCCCATATCAAGGCCGAGCATCATGGCCTTGTTCGCCTCGGTCATCAGCGTCAGATCATTGACTGTGCCCTTGATGCCTTCGCGCATCTTCTGGAGCATGACGTCCGCATCCTGGCCGATGCCGCGGGCCATTGCACCAAACGCATTCTGAACGCTCTGGAATTTGGACGCCTCGCGCCCGATCTCAACGATTGCTTTGCCGACATCAACAAGCGCTTTGACAGCCATTGTCGCGCCAGTAATTACCATACCGACTAGGCTTGCCTTTGCAAGCGCGCCTAGTTCAGAAAAACCTTGTCCAGCTTCTTTTGCTTTTGATTTTAGATCGCCAAATAGACCTGAAGCCTTCTTTTGAGCCTCTGCAGTATCAAGACCGATCTTGATCTTGACTTCTTTCTCTTTAGCCAAAGCTACCTCTTTGAATTCTCAGCTTCTGCGCCTGCAAAAGCTATATGAATATCAAAAAGCAAATCGTCAATAGAGCGGTCGCGGATCTCAGAAGGCAGCCGACCATAGCGTTTGGCGACATGGTCCAGCAGGACCGCGCGCTCTTTCGGTATCGTTACGACTGCACTATTTTTTTTTTACCGAGGCTGTTTTCTAAGATCGCCTGATAAAGCCTGCCAAATAACTCCTGATTCGCATAGATGTCTTTGACTGGAAACTTTGTAACGTCCGGGAAGATCATGGCCTGACCAAGAACGTCCAGCGCATGTTCTCTAAATTTGGCCTCTTTCTCACTGTAGAGGTCCGCATTCTTGACCATGCGCTTTGCATCCTGCTCCATCCTTTTCTTGTCCTTCTCGTCCTGGTAGATGGACAGGTCGAGACCAAGAAAGAAGTCCATCGGGTTCAAAGCCCGATGGATATAATTGACACCCAGAATCCAGTCATTCCGAATCTTCTGGATCAGGATTTTGGCTCTGATCTCAGAATCGGAATAGCCCTCAAACAATCCATAGAATCTGAGAGCCTTGACCAGCTTCCGTGTGCGCCACCATTGGATCATTCGTAACTCGTTGTAGCGTTATTGATGATCATCTGCACAGCGTAAGATGTTGTGGTATTCTCACGCAGGCAGGTGTAGTTCAATTCGTGGGTAAGGATGCCATCACGGCCGCCGACCTTTGGAATTGAGTAGTTCAGCTTGGCATTTGGAATGCCGATGAACATCGAGTAAGTGGAACCGCCCGCACTACCAACCGAATAGTTGGAGTCAAGGTAGATGCCGAACGCTGTCGAAGTCTCGGAAGTCCAGACGTTGTAAGCCGTTGTGGTATCCACTCGCTGTGCAAACTTCAGCGCAACATTCAAGCCGCCCTGTGGCAAGTGAGAAACCAAACGGGAGCCCAGCTGCCGAATGTCCTTCATGATGTTGTTGTTCACAGTCAGCTCGAAACTCTGGTATGTCTCCTGTGTGGCTGTGGTTGTAATCGCCCCGATAGAAGCCGCTTTCACAACAGTTACACCGTGGAAGATCAGCGGCAGAGCGTCTGTGTATGTCACAGTAGTAGATAGCGCACTTGTCTGCGTTGCGGTCTTGCCTACCATTGAGAAAGTCACCATTACAGGCGCGCCAGACTCAGCCTTGATCGTGAACGAGTCAACGCGGCATCCCTGGAACGAGTAAACGTAGTCACCCTTGCGCACCTGAAGAGTCAGACCCTTCATGCTGGACGCTGTGGATGTAGCATTGTTGCTTTCCATGTCGCCCACGCGCAGTGTGTGGTTATATGCACCTGTTGCACCGATCTGCGCGGACGAACACGTTCCGCCCATAGCCTGTTTCAACAGATTGACGATTGCATCAGAGCCAACGTTCAAGTCCGCTTCAATCGAGCCGTCCACAGTCTCAGTAGTGAGAATGCGCTTGAGCGCCTCCCTCTGACTGTTGACTGACTGGAGAATCTTTTCCTCCAGCTTCCTGTCCATAGATTCGCTGTTGAATTCCATGAACGCTGTGGCAGTCTGGAATGTGCCCCAGGTAGTTTCTTTCGCAACGCCAAGCGCTGATTTCCAGTTAAGAGAATAGCCGTCACCGATAGCCATAGTTTATTCCTCGACAGATCTGCGCTGGCGAGGTTCACGCGCGATTTGCACGGCCTCGAAACAGGGCAGATTGCCATTTTTTCGTTTCAGTAGCGCGCTGGCCTCGGCGTCAGTAACAGTGAGAATATTTCCGGTCTTTGCATTCGGCAACGCAATCCAGCCGCCATGCTTCAGGTTCATCCTGATAGGTCTTGTGTCGATGTATTTCAGTTGTCTCATGCTACGGCCCCCGGCACCGGTTGAATGTCTGCAGGCAGATAATCAATCCGAACCCCCGCAATGTATTTGTGCTTGTTGAGCCTCTGAAGCAAATCATCAGGGCCCATGTAAGAAAATGACTCGTTCTGTATTCGTGAATTGTAGAATCCGTTCAGCTCTTCAGGTGTCATCTGGCGCGGTTCAAACTCTTCCAGGCAAACCCCGAGCGCGCGCGGGTGAATGTTCAGAACACCAGCCCCAGAGCAGTTGTGAATCTTTTTGAATGACATCTGCTTTTGAGCATATTCCACAAGCCAGCGGGCGCTGAAATTCAGGTTTTGTGACGTGTAGCACAGATTCCCGTCAATGCCAAGCGCGAACATATGCCGCATCCAGTGACGCTTTTCGTTGTCGTTGAATGCGTAGTAGTTCATCCCAGGCGCCCAGCTGTAGTCATAACCAAGGAGCAGATAGCGGTCATAATTGCAAATCTGCGTGAAGAACACAACGGCCGTATTGCCCACATTGGAAGATGCAGGAATCAATTCGCGGCATCCCGAAAGCTCCATATAAATCTTCTCCGTCTCAATGTTGTCCTTGTTCACGTAGAAAATTACAGGCCCTTTCCAGTTCAGCGTCCAATCAATCGAAGCGTTGACGTTGGCAATCAGCGTCACGTCATGCGTCTGGTCAATATGCCGCTCGCACCATTGAGAATAGGACACATTGGCGTCAGCAATCACGACAAAATCAGGCTTCACGCCGTGGTCCATCAGCACACCAAACGATTTATCTACGCATGCAATATCACACTTCGGCCTTTGCGCCTTTATCGTTTCAATCTCTACTTCCAATGAATAGCCGTTTGCAATACAGAGAAGCTGTTTGCCGATGCCGTGGTTCAACAGGTCGCGATGGCTCCGCCCGTCCGCTCGGTATTTCTCACCGTTCGCCTTTGAATGCTTTTCCCATATGTCTTTCCACTGGCCAAAAGCTGCTTCACTCTGCCGCCTGACTTCCTCTTCTGTCATGTCCTTCCCCATAGTTTTGTAGTAAGCGCGATCTTAGCCGTGTGAACGTACGTTGAATCGTCATCCTCAAGGCTGTATTCTGTTTCGCTGAGATTGGAATAATCCACAGTCCCTGACAGGTCAATATAAGTTCTCAAGACCTTTTCGACGTTATCGGCCAGCGTGATTGACTCGTTTTCCGCGCTCGTCGCAGAGTCAGAGAGACAGGTCAGGCAATGCACGGTCCAATCGACAGTAAGATCACGCGCAGCAGAATCGCCCAGGAACGGGGATTCCTCCTGTTTGCCTGACAGTGAAACAAAAATAACGGGGTATTCGTCCAGGCCAATCGGCCGCTTTGGACTTCCCGATATGACCCTCTGGACGCGCGTCTGCAATGAGCCTGACACGTCATTGGTGGCCGTGGTTGTATTGTTTGCCTCAAGGATGGACACGATTGCAGAGCGAACGGTTTTGAGGTTCATTTCTTCCACTCGTCCGTTATGGCTTGCGCCAGATAGTCCTCAAGCTTGGTCATGGTGGCATCATCAACATAAGCAAATTCACGCTTGGGGATCTTGCTCGTGCCGTCGTTGTGGAAGCCTGCATATTCCAGATTCGTCCGCGCGCCCGCAGCACCGCTCTCCACAAAAGGAACAATCGAGCCTTTGAGACGGCCCGTGTCCTGGAGCATCTTGTTTCCGCCGCGCTTTGTCGGACGTGTGTTCCTGATCTTCCCGTCAGGCCATTTGAACCGTTTCCACTTGCCATCCGGCCCGCGCTCCTTTTCAAAATGGCCGATCACGTCCTTGTAAATTGCAACTGCTGCAAGTTTAAAGAATTTCTTTTGCGCTTCCGGGACAAGGCTTTTCAGATCCTTCTCAAGCTTCCGCATGCTGACAGGATCGATCTGCGCCGTTATCATTGACGGGCGCTCCTGATAGCGTCGATTCTGTCAGTGTCGAACTTCCAGTTGAACTCGTCGTCCACGTCAAAGGCTGGCGTGTAATTCTCGGTAGAGCTGTAAATCTTGGACGAAGACGATACCTCAGACACAACGGCGCCGCCTGTGCCCACAACGTCCATCTTGCCTTCCTGGATCTGATTCAACGTCTCAAGCGCAATCTGCATGAGCGTGTCCAGGTATTCGAACTTGTTAGCGTTGTCACCGGTGAACTTGGACCGGTATGTGTAATAAGCCGCAAGATCCTGACTCAGCGTCTGGATCAATGGAGGTGTGCTTGTTGACGTTTCGGCAAACGGCACGTCATACCGCCGCGCGCACTTGCCGTCGATCATCGAATCAGCGCGCGTAATATGTGATGAAATAAGTGCAACCGTGGACGAATAACCGCTCACGGTGGAAGTCTGTGGAAGTCCTGGGAATAACCCCAGGACTGTCGCTGCAGAACAATAGGCCAAGTCTACCTCTTGTCTTTCGAACCCACAATTCGGGATTTCACAACCCCATTCTTGTAAGTCGTAATCTCAAAGTTCTTGATCTTTGTCTTTCTGGCACCACGAATCTCTACGGACGTTTTCTCAACGCTTGCCACATTTTCCGCATATGCATACGGCTTCTGTTTCAGCGCCTTCTGATTCCGTTCGCGCAGTTTCGTGTTGTCTTCTTTCTGTCTGTCTAGTGCTTCGCTCATAGTTTCCCTCGTTTACGTTGCAACAGCTTTGAAGAAGAATGCGCATGAGGTCGCAACCGCATACGGACGCATCATCGCATTTACCTCGATGTAGTCGCCTTCTACCTTCTCGTCTCGCCATTTTTTAGTGGCTACGTCTGACTTCTGGAACATGTAAGCCGCAGACAGCTTCCGCATACCAGGAGATTTCTCCAGGTAGCAGAGAAGCGCATCAGGGCCCCAGATGTATCCGAGATTTTCGGAAACACCAGGAGTTCCAGTATCACGCACAGCCTCACCGACGTGGATCGTCTGAATGTCAAACAGGGAGGCCATAACCTCTTTGTTAGCAATCGCGCGCTCTACGTATTGGATACGGCCGGTGATGTCCGAATTGAGCTTCAGCGCATCGTAGGAAGTGTATCCCAGGATCAGTGTGTTTGGACGTCTGCCGGAATTGCTCACAATCGCGCTTGTGCCAGAAAGGATATTCTGAACAGGCACGGAAGTGGTTGTTGGCGATCTCCAAGCAGTCGCTGAGTTCAGCGTTGCATTGAGGCCCCAGGTTCCAGTAGTGAACAGAAGGTCAGCGGTTGCCGCCTCGATGTTCAGCAGGATTTTGTCCATAAGGAACTCGGTAGTCTGCATGTCCAGATTGATCGTGTCGCTGTTGTCGCGGCTGCGATCAGTCACAACGTCGCTCAGAGAGTAACGCTGAAGCACATAGGAAGAGGTTGAAACTCCCCATGTGATCTGGTTAGAGGCCGCCCCATCCGCTCGACGCGCTTCCGGGATTCGGAAGTCACGGTTGAACGTGTAGTAGAGATCGGACTCTTTCTGCACAGATACTGTGCCGAGTGCCTCCTGCGCAATGTAGGCGTTGTTTTTGTATTCAACGGCCACATTGGACAGTGTTTTGCTAATGTGTAAATTTCCACCAGATGGCATTTGTTGGCCTCCTTATGCGGCGTAGGTCTTGACTACAAGCTGCGGATTGACGAAGATCAAAAGTTCTGCGCCAGTCGCCGCGGCATCTTCAAGAGCCCAACCGATTGTTTGAATATGCGTAGTGGTTGAAACAGCAGTTGCCGTCAAACCAGCCGCAAGAACGATAACCCGTCCGCTGCCGGATGGGACGAGAGGAGAGCCTGCGGTAATTGTGCCGCCTGCAATCGCCTTTGAGATTCCCAGCATCCGCACATTACACTGAGCCGCCGCACCAGAAGACAGGAACGTCTGGTTGATGCCGAGCGCATAAGCGTGTGTGGTTGTGGTGTCAAGAACAGAGAACGTAAAGTCCGCTGTGGTTGACGCTGGGTTCAGGCCTACAACCAGATACTGAGAAGTGGTTGTAAGCATGTTTGTTCCGGCGAGTCCTGCGAAATTTTCCGCAGAGCCGCCACCGAGAGATGCTGATGCCATTTATTTGACCTCCTTTGCGACGATCTTTAGAGCCGCGCTGTAAGATTTGACTTCCGGATGCGCGCCCATGTAGGCACGAACCTGGCGGTCAAGCGCTTCGTCGTCGTTTGCGTCGATGCCTGCGGTCTGAATCTCTGAAGAGTCTGCGTATTGCGTCAGAGTCCCTTGCAGCTTGATTTCCGGCATAGCATCAACAAACTGGCAGGCGAGATCAAACGCAGAAGAGTATTTAAGCTCTTTCTTTTCGTCTTTCTCGCTGTAGCTGTAGACTTTTTCTTTGGTCTTGTCAGAGTAGCAAAGGGCTTTGAACGCATGCTCAAGCTTTGGCAGGATTTTTTTGCCAGAGCGTGACTTCCATGCGGCGTCGACCTGTGCGGCGAATTTCTCGGCCTCTACTTTCTCAAGATCTGCAGAAACCTGAGAATAAGCCTTTTCCTTTTCGGCAAGCTGAGCAAGCGCCTTTTCATGGGCGGCTTTCAGTTCGTCGAAGGATTGTTGGAGTTTCAGATCCATAATGGAATCCTCGTTAATGTGATAGGCTTTCAGGTCGGCGTCAGTAAAATCTTTTGCGTAAAGGGTAATCCAATCGGCAAGCGTTGGATTGGCGGGCACGTCTGCGCCCAGGAGCGCCACGGCTTTCAGGACACGGCTGTATGTCTTGCCGTTGTGTTTCATGTTCCACCAGATTTCCGGTGAGAATCGCCCATAGGCTTTGGCGTCGATCATCTCAGCAAGGCGCTTTGGAATCTGTTTGATGTCAGCGTATAGCCGGGAGCCGACGCGGCGCACGTTAGTAACCCAACCTGCTGCCGGGTAGCCGTCTTCCTGTAAGAGCTTCTGGCTGGAGTCATGGCCGAGTTTGACGTAAGGCTTATATTCCCCTTTGAGATCATCAAAGGATCGGGCCATTGCCTCAAGGTCAGCTTCGGTGTAGGTGTCGCCGTTGTAAGTGCCTGCGCTCCAGATTTCCACGTTGAGGCGGTCCTCTGTGTCTAATGCGTATTGGCGCTGCGGGAATTGTTGCGGCTGTTGTGGCTTCTGCGGGAACAGGCCAGGCTGCGCAGGAGGCGCCGCGGCTGGTGCTTGCGGCGGTCTTTGCGGCTGTCCAGGCTGTGGCGCTTGTGGTGCCATGCCTGCAGGCTGTTGCGGGCCCGCGGGCGCGGGAGGCTGGCCCGGTTGTTGTGGCTGGCCAACAGGTTTCATGTAAACACCAGCCTGGCGCATGTAACCCATGCGCTTGGCGGCTTCGTCGCAGTATGCCTCGGCGTCCTGTGGGTTCATGCCGTTCTGCTCGCAGTAATCCGCGGCGGCCTTCATGTTCTCACGTAACTGGTCATGCTCCGGCCCTTCCGGCACGGCGCCCATGATTCCTTTGATATGAGTATTTCCACCTGTCATAACGGCCTCTCTGCGATTGGTGATGTGAGAAGTGAGAGGGACAGGAGTCAGTAGTTACCGGGTTTGTCCACATGCCCGGTCATGCTGGAGTCAGGGAAAACCCCTTTGGAGAAAAAGGGAAACCGTGTTGGACAATTTGATATAAGACATAATGTCGCCGTCCTGTCAAGCAAAAGTCTATGATAGACTTCTACAGCAAAAAAAGGGGGAGGGATTTCAAGGCTCCCTCCCCTCTATGCCTGCCGCGCCTCGCCTCGCCTTGCCTGCCGCGCCCCGTCAAGACCTGCCTAGCCTAGCCTTGCACACGCCATGCCCTGCCTGCCTCGCCATGCCCTGCCTGCCGCGCCTTGCCGTGCCAAGCCTCGCCATGCCTTGCCGTGCCTGGCCTGCCGCGCCTTGCCAGGCCTAGCCCTGCCCTGCCGCGCCCTGCCGAGACTTGCCTGCTATGCTATCATCGCTTTGTCAATCTCTGCCCAAACCGATGCGAGTTCCTTAAGTATCCCATACTTGTTTTGAACAGACTTCAACTCTCTCTTCGCCTGCTCCAACAACATCTCACGCTTTGTCGTATCGTCCATTACCACCTGAATCGGCGTGTATCCACCGTCTCCAGCACGGTCATTTGACATTGACACATAAGCCCGGTGCGTTACTGCACCATCCTCGTAAGGGATCATAACCACATAAGCACGGATCAAGCCGCGGGCCTGCTCCAATCGCCACTTTTTAGCGGCCTCGGAATCGTCCCAATCGAACAACTCGTGCAACGGGCTCTTCTTTGACTGCGCAGATTTTACAACCTGCGGGGGATAAAGAACCCCGCCGCCATCTGCACATATCCGGTCCAATTCTGCTTTTTGAGCAACTGTCATTTCGGGCCCCCGTCAACAGTGAACAAACCATAGCCAATACCCGCAGACATTCTTGAGTCAGGACGGCCCTCGCCAATCCCAACCTGCATACCCACGCGCGCGAGCAGGTTTGAAACATCCTCAAGCTTGAACTGCTCAGAGTCATAAGAAATCTTAACTTCCGCTGACCATTCATGCCACACCGGACGCGCTCGAATATCCATGACGCCTGTCGCATTACGGACTGGCATGTCACATCGAACAGGCTTCCCGACGATCTTGATCAGCGGCTGGCCGTCAATCTTGTCATAGCCATCAGCCTGAACAAACAGAGACATTTTCGCCAATGTCATCTTGAACCCAACCAGACGACATGCAGAAATCATCGCCGCCCTGAATGCTGCGGCCGGAATCCCGCACCAGCCTTCACGGCTTATGTGCTTGGCATTCTCGACGTCCAGATCAAAGTCCCTGGGCGCACGAATCTTCTTTCCTTTGGAAGTGCCTCCGCCTTCCATCTTGTCCTGCATTGCAAGCTGTGCCTTCTGTGAGAAACGGGCTTGCATGTATGGTGCTGAACCGCTAATACGGAACTTCACTTGGTTAATTTTGGGAGCAGAGATTGTCGGAAGGACAACATGCTCCTGTTTTTCTTTTGCCATAAGTCTAGGTTTTTGCAGTATGGTGTAAATAAGGCAACCTTTTTTTAGTCACCAACAAGGCAAAAAAAGACCCGCCATTTCTGACGGGCCAGCCGCACAAGGTTTACCAAAGCGTCAACCCGTCTTGGCCATAGCCTCACGGATCATCCGCTGTCTCTCCAGATAGATCGTCGATCCTCTGGAATTGTCAAGCTCTAAAAGCCTTGAGGCAAGCTGGTTTTGCAACCTCTCGACTGCGGCCAGCTGCGCCCGGACCTGCACGATCTCGGCTTCCTTGAGGTCGTCTGCTTTGGCTGTCTCCAGCTTCGCAAGTTCACGTCCTGCCAGCGAATAAGCGTCCAGCTTGTGCTCACGGGGCGCGAAACCGTCCCGGAAGTCATTGTCTAGCGAATACTGCACCTTGCGGATAGCCTTCTCAGACTGCGTCAAGCGGCGGCTTTCCACGGCCGCAAGATTTAGCGCTTTCAGAAACTGTTGCAGAGGCTCACGAAAAAAGCGGCCTGTCAAAATACGTTGCGTTTCCAATTTTTTTTCTCCATGATCTATTAGACCACGGAAACAGGCAAAAGTCAAACTTTTTTCATGCACGGAAACGATAGCCGGCATTCATGGGTCTATAAACTCTGGAGGATTGCCAGATGCTCAGTGTATTCTGGCACCTGAAAAAAATCCTCAGAATTTGCTTGTGACCGCCGGCAATTCGCTCTTCGGCGTCACCGTGGGCTTTTCTTCCAGTATCGTAATCGGCACCATGACCGACCGGCAGTTGTAATGCCTTGGCGGCAGGTATGCTCTAGCCTCACTCGGCGAGAATATTTTGCCGTGCAGACTCTCGCAAATGTCCGTAGTCCGTCCGTCCATAATGGCTGAGAATTGATAGGCCTGGATCAATTCCGGCTCTTTCTCAAACTCGTCCATGCGCGCCTCATTGTATACGTTCGTCAGGTTCGTCCTGACCAATGCCTCAAGCTTGTTCGCGCTGACCGTCTCGGCTTTGGCCGTTACCCTCTGAGCGGACGTGTCCCACTCCTTAAGCGCCGCGTCAATCTCACCCATGATCTGCGTCACGCCCTTCCCCGCCCTGATACCCTCGCGCAAGACCGTTTTGATCTTGTCCAGAATCTGCGTCTTCTGCAGCGCGCTTATATTCGTTGTCAAATCGTCCAGATACTCGCTGGGGTCAATGTTCACAGCGCCCGAATCGATCATGTTTTTTTTGGTGCTGTCCTTTGTCTCGTTGCGCGCCTGCCCGCGCGCGTGATCCATAGCGCCCCTGAAGCCACGCTTTAAAACCATTCTAAACTGGTCCCATCCGCGCAGGTCTAGATTGTTAATGGCTCCCAGGCTCTGCTTGCCGATGATGTTTTTCTTCTTGATCTGTGAAACCACACCGTTGACGGACTCTCTGACTACTCGCCCGAGTTGTTCCACCATGCGAGCCGATTCGTCGTCCATAAATCGTTCCATCGCCGCATAGTCGCATTTCCGGTCATATTGAACCGCCGCATAAGCCCTTGTAGCCTGACGCTCCTCTTCCGGGCCATCGGGGAGAGTCGGTTGCACGGCTTCACCCACTTCCTGACCCAATTCGCCGTCCTGCGGCATCTCCTGCTGCTGTGGTGGTAACGGGGCTTCATGCGGCATTGGCTCCTGTGGTTGTTCTGGCAACATCTGCGGTTCGGGCACTTCCACTTCCGGCATTCCAACGATGTCACGAATCCAAACCTCGTCAGATTCCTGCTTGGTAAGCCCGCCTTTGGAGAATGCCTCCATAACAAGCTTGACCTTTTCCATTGCGTAGTCTTCAGACATTGGCTTCCAGACAAATTCAGCCTCCACACCTTCCGGGAAGTTCAGCTCCAGAAGCGGTTTGATCAGATTGCGGTTGATAGCCCTGCCCAATTGGCGGCGCGGGCGCTCCAGAGTCTGGAGAAAGATCTTGTGCTGAATCCCGCCAAGCGCATATGATCCGCCTGCCGTCTCAGCGCCACCCATGCCCATGAGGTCAGGCACGACCATCTTTCGGGCAATCAGCATGTTGTATTTATCAATTGCCCGCTCGAACCCTTCGCCGCCCTTTGTGGCCTCGATGAATTCAAGCTTCAAGCCTTCCGGGAGAACGATAGACGTCTTGGACTGGAGGTTGTTCAGAACGTTGATGAACTGATCGATCTGTTCCTGTGGCGTCCGCGCGGCGTCATACTGGCCGACCGCCAGAGGGCTGCCGAATCGCTCCAGATAGATGTTCCAGAACTTGATGACAGCTTTCTTGGACCACCACGCCGTATAAACCCCACGGTTCATTTCGCTGTTGCCATACGGATTGTCGAACTCAGGCCCGTGCGTGTAGTGGATGAACTTGTCGTATGGAATCCACAGGTCGCCGCCCTTGCCGCCATACTGTTTGACCACGGTAACATCGCCGCTGTCAGCCTGCTGGAATTCGAACGTATGCGGCGCGCGCGTCTTCAGTGAGCCAAGGCCGATCAATCCTTCACTTTCACCTAGCGTGATTTCCGTCAGGGAAAACCCGTAGTCCATGCCTGTGAGCATCTGGTAAAGCGCCTGCTCAAAATCCACGTCCTCCAGTTGCTCCATGAGCCACAGCTGGACCTCTGGCACATTGGATTGAATCTGGAAGCCTGAATTGATGATTGTTGATTTTTTCAGCTCGAGAATGGCGCTGATCTGATCGTCAGTCCGCATCTCATCGTAAATCTTATATGTGAACCGCTGGTAGAGCTCGGCCGGGTTGTATGGCCTTAGCTGATATTTGTCATAGTATGGACTGTTGATCGATGTAATGGCTTGCAATATCAGACCTCTTCAAATCGGCTCATTTCAGTGCGGCCGCTGCTCGTTATGGGTGCTGTCAGTGAGGTCATGGCCATTTCGGACACTGCAAGGGCCATTGATATAACGCAGTCGTCATGATATCCTGGCGGCGCTCCGTAACTCAGCAAGCCGGTTCGTCCCACCTGGACCGCGAACATCTGAAGCTCTGAAATCAATTCCGGTATTTCCGGGAATGTGATGTCGCGCTTCTCAATCGCTAACTGTAAGGATCGGATCAGATTGCCCTTTATCGTGTTGGTGAACTTCACCGGAAACACGGGCACTCCCTTTCCTGACAGTCTGTCGTAAATAGGATCACCCACACCCGTAGCGTCAAGAACAATTGGGGCGTTGTTGTATTGCTGGCTCATGCCGATGATTGCGCTCTCCTGCATGTTCCAATCAATCTGGTTGAAGCGGCGGAATGCTACCATGTGTCTGCGCTGAACGTCCCATACTGTTATGACGGTCCAGTCAACATGCTTGGCAAGGTCACACCCTATCAGGTAGCGGCGGCGGTTGATCGGCTGTTCAAGCTGGCCTTTGATGCACTCCTTGATGCCGCGGAACACCTCCGAGTCATCCTCAACAAACTCTGCCAGGTATTCCTGACGAAAGATCATGTCGGGCAGTGTTCTACGCGCTTCTTCAAACTCGTCCTGCGGAAAGAATGGTGACGCATTACTCGGTGCGTGGTGTCTCGTCCACCCGGGGCGATTGACGCTAGACAGCCACAGATCCCGAAACCAGTTAGGCCCTTTGGGTGTCCCGATGAAGTCGCACCAGCCCTTGTTTACGCCAAGCATCGGACGCACGATCTCAGGCCACACTTTGGAATGGAGCTCGCCGCACTCGTCCAGCACTGCCCCGTTTAGAGTCTCACCGCGCAGGCTGTCTGGGGCATCTGAGCCCTTAAAGAACAAGCGTGAACCGTTCAGGAATGTCCCGCGACGGTCTGACACGTTTTTTTCCCGCAATAGCGGATGGTAGAAGGGCAGGAAGCGTTGTTCGAATACAGCTTTCGCCTGCGTGATTGTCGGCTCTATCCAGTAGTAGACACCGGGCGTCTCGATGGCCCTGCGCACAGCCCTGATCAGCGCAAGCGTGGTCTTGCCATACTGGCGGCCGATGCAACCAACGAAGAATCTGGAGTTCGCGTTGTAAACTTTGACCTGGTCGCCCGAAGGACGGATCGGCAGTGTAAAATCGACTCTCACCAGGGCCAGGAGCCGGCGCAGTAGTTCGGGTTTGTGCTGTGAGCAATTTGGCGGCGCTGGTCACATACAGCCAGAACAAGAACTGCCATCGTTATATCTGCCTGGACACAATCATTTCATCCTCATCCAATCCGCGCGCATTTCCATAATATACTCATCATACTCTGAAACATGCCCATGAGTTTCGATAAAATGGAACAAACGAAAGGCATGGGTGCTGAAAAAAACAGCAGCGTCCTTATAACTGTGCCCATTTTGCACATACCTATTGATCGAACTCTCTATTGATTTGCGCTCCAAATTATAATCATAATCCATAGTCATAACTCCGGGAACTTGACTTCAATCTGAATTGGTCCGCCTTCCTCACCACCCACGGGCTGGACTGGCTTGCCCCATCCATACTCTAGAATTATCTTAGCCGCTGCTTGATCCCCTTCAAGTGCTTTTTGGTATTGCACGTCGAGAAGCTTTGCAAGACCTGATTGGTCACCAGTGCCCCAGCGTTCCTGGATGATGCCCTTTGGCGTCTTGCCGGGCGGCCTATGACCTCCCCAATCGCCTCCTGAATTGAGGCGGCCGCCGTTTCTGCCCTCCCTGGTGGATACGGGCTTTCTTACGGGCTTGGCCACGCCTCGCCCCCTGCTTTGCCAATCCATTGCATCATCTCACCTATGCGGCTGGTGTTGATGCGCGCGACCTGTTGCCAGTATTCCACAGCCTGCCGATGGTTGCCCTTGTATTGATGCTCAATCAAGCCCAGGTAAAACAAAGCGTTCTCGTTCATCGGCTTAAGGCTCAGTGACTCCAGAAAGCATTCCTCTGCGTATTTGACTGCGTTGCCATACTTAGGCTGGCCCTTGTTGGTGTCCTGGTCCCATTGCATGTGCAGGACGCCCATCTGTGAGATCACCTTGAAGCGGTTGGTGCATGCCTCAAGCCCTCGCTCAAGCGCCGCTTTCATAGCCGGGAAGTCCTTCTGGATCTTCATAGACTCAAATACGTATGCATCGGGGAAGTCCGCATATACTTTTTGAGCCGCGGCCGGGTCTTTCTGCAGCAGGCTGATTGCCTCTTTCTGCTTGCCGATGATATCGATGATCTGGTCTGGATCGTCCTTCTCATGGACAGGCTTGGCGCCTTCTGTGGGTGACAGCAGGAATGTGTGCCCATAGGTCAGCGTGTCCTCTTTGACGATCTTAAGGCCTGCCTTATCGATTGCGCGGCGGATCGAGTTATGGGAAAATACTTGAATGTGGTCAATGTGGAACAGGTTCTCGTAGTCCAGCGTGTGATTGCCTGACGGCTCGTCAAGAGGCCCAAACCACACAGGGACCGACAGCTCGATGACCCCGCCCGGCTTCAGGCACTTCTTGAGGTCCATCAACAGCTTGTGCGGGTCTGGCACATGCTCGAGGACGTGATAGCAGATGACCAGATCATGTTGGCCGTGGTCAGCCTTGTCGGGCTCTTTGGACTGGACTATGTCAAGGCCGAGTATGTTGCGGCCGTAGTTTACAAAACCGTCTGTGAGTTCGTAGCCGCGGGTCTTCCATCCGCATGCCCTGAGCCATTGGAGCGTGGCGCCGAATGCACAGCCGAAGTCCATAACGCTTGTGGCATCCCTGTCAGGATCTGGATTCTTTGGCTTCTCTGCCAGCTTCTGATCAAGGAACGATTGCAGGAATTGCTTGTGGTATTGAAGCTTTCTGTTTGACGTTGTCAGGTTGTTGTGGACCACGTTCTTCCGGTATGACTTGCGGTAATGTTCCTCGAGATTCGGCCGCTCGTCATAGGTGACGAATCCAGTGTCCCGGTCGATTTTGAACCCTACGCGCGCATTGCGGAAGTCCAGGAAGTCCCTCTCTACCCAATACCGAACGTCTCTTAGATGATCAAGGCTTTCCCATTTGGCCACGTAGCTGCTCCACAAATTGTTTTAGTTCGTCAGGCTCAAGTGAAACCTTTTTGTCCACCTTGATGCCTGCTCTGTCAATGCAAAAATGCTTCTCTATCACGCGCGCGCCCTGTCTCACCGCGGCCATCGAGTCAACGTTGTATGGCGTGACGAAGTGTGATGAGTAACCCCATACGCCATTCTGTTGCGCGGCCAGATACTGCATCGCGGCGAATGGTATCTGCTCTGTTGGGTAATGACTCACGCATGCCAGGTATGTCCATTCTGGATCAGGCTCTGCCGGGAGGTAGCGGCCGCATGATGCGAATACCGGACGGTCAGCTATGAGCGGCGGCATTTTGTCCGGGTATGACCGACTGGCAATCTTCACAAAATCACACTTCCGCTGCAGGTCTTGCCCGTAGTAGCTGAAAAACGAAGCGCCGACCATAATACCAATGCCATGCGCATAATTCAAAACCTTGTCATACTCAGAAAGGGACAGCTGGAGCTTCTCCCTGGCAAGGATATCCGCCTCGTCTGTCCATATGTCGCGCGGTTGATACACCTGGAATTTGACAGCGTCACACCCTGCCTGTTTTGCGATTGAGCAAAGAGCCATTGCATCGTTGATCTGGCCGTTGTGAGCAACGCCAGCTTCGCCGATGATCAATAGTTTTTCTTTCGAAACAAGCCGCTGCGCCATTTCAAATATTCCTGCGCGTCCTTCTTTCCGAGGAAGCCCCTGCGTTGCATCTCACCTTGAATGATTGACTCTTTGCGCTCAAGGTCCAGAATCTGTGCGTCTGACACCTTGTCCCTGATTGTATACTTGAGGTCATAGATTCCACGGATCAAGCCGCGCAGGTTCTGGTTGCTGATCTGCAACACCTGACGCCGCAGAGAATCGACAGGCACGTCAAGAATTGACTGAGCCATACCACCCCACGGTCTGCGCCATGCCCTGCGCAAAAGACCTGTGATAATCGTTAGTAGTGCTGAGGATGTTCTGCTTGTGTATCTGCCCCGACCTGTCCGGGACAAACTGAAGATTGAGCGGCTTTTTGAGCAACGCCGCGGCCTGCGCGCATATGTCAATGCATGACGTCTGCTCACGGGGATTCAGGTTGAGGATGCGCTTGCCAGACTCTAACTGCCACCAGATTAACGAGGCTACGTCTTCCACGTAGCCATACTGCCGTGTCTGCTTCCCTGACCCGTGGATCGTGACGGGCTCGCCCTTTGCGATGGCGTCGATTGCACGGTAGATGAACAGGGCAGGGCGCATGCCTGGACCATAGAGCGTTGGGATTCTGGCGGCCATGTTTGCTGGGTTATGACCGAACACGATAGCCTCACCGGCAAGCTTTGACCATGCGTAAAGCTCGGTAGGGACTGGCACCGTTCCGAGGCCTGCCGGTTGCTGGTTGCCGTATGTGCAACAGGTAGAGATAAACAAAACAGGCACACCTCGATTCGCGGCTTCGGCAGCGATTACTTCCGTGCCCGCTATGTTGACAGCGAAATTGATGCCAGGGTTTGCGGCGCTCTGGTTCAGGTCAGCGATTGCCGCGGCGTGAATCACTGCGTCCACGCCTTCCATCTTCTGCTGAACGGACCCGATCGACCGTACGTCATCGCCAAGACTTGAGTCAAACGGCACAATTTTATGCTCTCCCCTGGTCCTGGCAATCCACTTGCCGAGAAAGCCTTCAGAACCTGTGACCAAAATCTTCATTTGCCAGCCTCAATCTGCGCTTTGGCTTCTCTGCGCTCTACTGTGTCAGCATAAGACTTTGAGGCTGTGTGCTTTCGGTATGTCCAGAGCGCCTCGGGGATTCGCCCGGCCTCAAAGTATTTGCGGAATCTGCCCATAAACTCTAGCCCCTCGTAGTGTGCCAGTCCGTCTTTGTAGAGAACTTCCTTGAGCGCGGACGATCGGAAAAACGCACAACCTGGGTGAAAGTCTTCGTTCTCAAAATCCCCAAGCGGAATCAGGTCAACATCGGCGCGACGGTATCCCGTGAACACTGCGCACCATGACCGATTCTCCTCAAGCTCGGTTTTGCACCGGTAGATAAACTCGGGGTCAATCAAATCGTCAGAGTCAACGCGCACCACATACCGACCGCGCGCCATTCCTATGGCCCGGTTGGATGAGGCCGGAAGCCCCTTGTTCTGCTTGTTCCGATGCACCCGCACCTTGCGCCTGAACTCGTCCGTCTGCTCACTCAACCAATCCAGCAGGATTGTCGGCGTTTCATCAGTCGAAGCATCATCAATGACGATCAATTCGAAATCACCCCAGCTCTGCGCCTTGATAGACTCCAGGCAGTCCCGCAGGAATCGCCCTTGATTGAATGCGCATGTGTAGACTGTGACGTCTGGCATTCTGTTGATATCGAGGATGTGGCGGTTGTTCTTGGATTTCAAAAGATTGATCAGGTCAAGCGTCGAAAAGGGCTGGGCGAGCATCGAGAACAGAATCTTCGACACCAGTAAATCTTGCTCGTAGTCAATGGTCAGGCGGTATTGGAAATGATACTCCCGCGGCGGATAGTATTCACCGATGCGGAATTTCTCAGGATTGCGGACGAAATACGACACATGCTCAACGGGTTTCTTGCCCACAGCCCGCACAGCCTCATCAAGCGCCCTGCGTGAAATGACCTCGCCAGCCACACCATCCGGGCACTTGGCCATCCACGTATAATCGTTCGGTCCATTGTGGCTCTTGGCGTTCAGGTGGTGTCTAACCTGATTCTCCATCAGCTGCGCGTCTATGAAGATGTCATCGTGGGTAATTCGGACTACGTGACGGAATCCATACTCATGCGCGGCGGCGTGAAGACGGTGCAGAGGCGAATCATCAAAGCCCCGGAAGACTTGAACGCCAATGCCCTGCGCGATCTCAACCAGTTCGTTGTCGGCCTCGGCCTCTGGTATTGCCAGGACTACGTCAAACTCCTTCTGGCGCAGAACGTTCCGCAGCAGGATGTCTATCAACGTGCGGCCGTGAATCTCACGTAGAGGCTTGCGTGTCAGCCTGGACGAATTGACGCGGGAACATACGACAACCCCGACGTCACGATTCATGTGGCACCCGACACGCACCCAATGTTGGGAGAGCCGTCACAGTATACGGCATATACGATGTCCCTGTCCCTGCACTTATGTAGTAAAACTCATGATCGGACGTTGGCTCAGAACTCATCCGATCTTCATCAAACTGCCTCAACTGCCTCATATTCTTCGGGTTAACCGGTAACGCGCGATACTCTTGCGGCTTCCGCATGTCCACCGTCTTATCCTTGAATAGGTCAGTTAGCCAGCTCATCGCCACGCATCCGAGGACACACAGTTTTCACAGGTCTTTGTCGGCATGCGGCCTTCTTTCAGTTCACCGCGGATAAATTCATTTGCAAGGCCTTGCCAGGCATCCTTTAAAGACGTTGCCTTGTCTCCGATAACCATATCGTCAGGCTCGGCATATGGCACACAGCATGGGTAAATGTTCTCTGTCGTCCCTGAGATCAGCATTCGGCGCGACGGCATCCCGCAGTATTTACGCTCTGACCGGCTGGACCCCACAAACATTCCGCTACTCTTGTTCCGCTTCTTGGCAACGGCATTGTGCATTTTGATCTTTGAAAACGCATTGCTCGCCCTGATCAGCTCAATGGCCGACGCTCCCCAGATCTCAGCCCACTTTGCCACATACGCCTTCCAGAACTCTTCGCGGTATTCGTCGAATGGTTCGGTGACGTGTGATTCGTGGCGGTTCGTCGAGATCCGCTTGCCCATCCGTCCCAGGCGCACCATGTTGAACAGCACAAGGTCCAGGTCACCGCCCCGGCGCGCGACTTTGTAATTGGTCACGGAGTCAATCGACACCTTGACGGTCGGCACTCTCGCAAGAATGCCCAACTCGACGTCATTCATGTGGACTGACAGATTGGTATTTATCAGAATATCCACGAAGTCCAGAGACAAAGCATATTCAAGGATGTCCCAGATGTCAGCGTGAATCAGCGCTTCGCCTCGCCAGTTTGGCTTGAACGACAGGACGCCCATCTCGCGCGCTTCTTTCAGGCGGTCCTTCACTGTCTGTGCTTTCAGTTTTTTGAGATCGTAAACCCTGGGCGAATCGGACTGGTGGCAGATCGGGCAGCGGAGATTGCAGGCGCTTGTAACCTCGATGTCGATGTGAACCGGCGCTTTGAAATCAATCCATTGCGCAAGCCAGTATTTCAGGCGGTATAAGCGAAACCTTATCCAGTGGTGCATAGAGTCAGATGGAACAGTCAAGGCCACTCGACGTGGGATTGTCAAGCCTTAAATCCACAGGTAGAAACCGAGGCCAAGATCTCAGCACGCCTTCGACTGCCGAAAGAACTGCGTCCACTGCTACCGGGTCAGGCTGCGAGACTTGCATATATTTCAACACTGGTGCTGTAGGCGGGGTATGCAGGCGCA
>OFQZ01000110.1_pt1 | contig 32079 bp, 42 predicted proteins | sample 1543011 | NCBI WGS metagenome assembly OFQZ01 (sample SAMN07774216, study PRJEB24372) | wastewater metagenome | isolation source: Exp Tend NO 0WW | collected 2016-02 | reverse complement strand
GCCATCTTCTGCGCCATCTCCAGCGCGACAGCCCGATCATCGGTACGCCCGCCGCCAGGCAACGCCCAACCGCCGTTCGTGTGAGCGGGAAGGTGGGCTGACCCGAGCAGAATGTCAGCGCAGTTCATCAGAAACTCGTCGGGCGGGCGACCGCTCGGGTCAGGAACATCAGACCGGACTGGAGATTGTCCCGACCAAGGCACCGCCAGCGTACCGGGTCGGTTCCATCGAACACATCGCCTGTGGTGTGCACCCGGATGCGCTCACACAGGGCGTCAAGTTGTACGCCGATAGCCTTGATCTCGTTCATCAGGTCGATCTCTTCCTGTGTCAGTTCGCGGTAGCCGGTGATCTTGCGGTGTTGGTTTTCCATCGTTTTCTCCTTGACCAAAATGTTGATGATGCGGATTCTCTCAATGGAAACATGAAATGTCAACTATCTGTGGAAAGGAGTTCCAATGCTGAGAATCGGAATTGCAATCATCGCCGTGCTGACGCTCGCCCTCGGGCTGGTCACATGGCGGCTGAAAGTAGCTTGGCAGGACAACGCGGTGATCGAGCAGCAGCTTGACTCGGCCAACCAACAACTGCGCGATGCGGAAGTGCGGGAGAAGGCCATCGACGAAACCGTAGGAAAGTTGATCGGGGCAACCCGGGATAACGCCAAGAAACTGAATCAAACCCTGGAAGCCATCCGTGACATCAAACCCGAACCTGGAGATACCCATGAAAGCATCGACTGTCTTGATCGCCCTCTGCCTGCCGCTCTTGACCGCAGCCTGCGCCACCCACGAAACCCGGACGGTCACAGTGCCGGCAACCCTACTCGCTGAGTGCCCGGTTCCCGAGTGGTCAGGTAAGACCTACCGTGACCTTGCCGAACTGGCCGAACGCCGGAAGACCGCACTGGACGATTGCAACGCTCAACTTGAGGCAGCTCGGGATTACCAGAACAGGGTCAAGGAACCCGGATAACGGAATTTCCGTTTAGATTCAGCGTCTTACAAAAAGTGTATCCGGGTTCACCGATTTTTGGTCGACAACCCGGATACACTTTTTTCTCCATATAATCAGTGGTTTACTTACTTTGTATCCGGGTTATCCGGGTTATCCGGGTATAAATATTGTACACATGTAGACAAAATAGTTGTATATCCGGTAAGAAATACACACTACATGATGTGTTGACGTAAACGTTTACGTATACGTATAGAGCAAAACAACCCGGATACACTCGGATAACCCGGATACACTTTTTTAAGTCCTTGATTCTAAAATGGAAAAAGTGTATCCGGGTTCCATTTGTCATAGGGGTGAACCCGGATACACCCGGATACAAATGACGTAAAAAAGCCGCCCGAAGGCGGCGAATCCTGAAAAATCGGAATTCAGCGTCGTAAAGGAACGACGTTCGACTTCAGAATTTCACTGTCGTCCAATTCCGATTTTTCGGAAAAAGCCTGAATCGCCATTTTTCGGCCTTCGATGGTCAGGTGATTTCCCTCTCCGACCAATTCCGGGTTTCGCGTCCACACTCTGAGGTGTTGCGTTTTTCCGGAAATTCGGCAACTGGAGTCCCTAGCCCGGATGAAACCCAAGGGTTTGAGGAATCGCGATACCGCGCCCCCAGACAGATAGCCGCCGATATTTTTCAGATCGAGAATCTGTTTGAAGCTGTCCCACAGCAAAATGTCGTTGGTGATCGACGGGTCTGAGGCGTCCGACAGCATGTCTTCGAGCAGTTGGCGCTCGTCGGTTCGCGTGTCCTCGGCCATGATGCGCTTGAACTCAGTCATCGGTGCGCGGGCTTCCGGTGCATAGTCCCTACTGAATTTGTAGCTCTCGAAGAACGAAATGAACTGGTGCGGGTTGTCGTTGATGTGTCGCCACAGGTCTTTGACGTAATCCCGACCCTCCTTCTTCTCGCGCTTCTCACGCCAGGCAATCACCTGCTCGTTCGTCCGGAATTGGGTGAACAGGACACAGAACCGGGTGTTGTCCTCTTCCAAGGGCAGGGCGTCTTCGTAGTTGGTCGTCAGGTAGATGTTGCAGAAGTTGAGTTCCGTCGTAGCGTCCTTCTGCATCTTCCGGACGGACGTTTCTTCGTTGGTGATGACTGGCTTGATCTTGTTCAAGACCTCGTAAGCCTCCTTCCCGACGATCTTGATTTCCTCGACCGTGCAGAACAGTTTTTCGTGACTCCAGCCGTTGTACTTCTCCTTGAGCAAGTCCGGCCCCACGATCATCGTGTTGTGTCGGCCAAGCATCTTGCGGGTCAGCGAGGCGAGCAGGGACTTACCCTCTTCCTCCGAACCTTTGACCAGCAGCGCGTACTTGAGCTTCTTTCCCGGATAGCGAACGCAGTGCACGAAGAAGTCGAACACGATGTTCTGGTTACGTTTGTCGGGGAACAGGTCGGCGACCAGGCGCTTCAGCAGATCGACTCCTTCGTGCCCTTTGTACGGTGAGCGTTCCATGCTCGGCGCCCGGTACGTGTTGACGAACAGCGAGCCGTCTTCCTCGAACAGCGCAGGCTTCAACGGGTGGTAGCGGGGGGCGTAAGGCATCTGCATCCCGTAGACCTGGGTCGCGGCGTCGAACGCGGTAACGATGGTCAGCCCAAGTTCGGTCGACCCGATCTCCTTGCTGATCGCGCTATTGAACTTGCCGTTGAACCCGTCTTTCGACAGGATTTCCTTCGACTCGATGTTGATGAACTTGTTTTCGGAAACGATGTAGCACCAGTCCTTCATCCAGTCGGGCATGTCCCGCGAAGCCAGTTGGTTGCGCAAGTCCGCCATCGTCGGTTTGAGTAGCTTTCGGGCCTCGGCTTTGGTCAGGCTTTGCCCGAGTTCCTTGAACTTCTTCTGAATGTCGGGGGCGACCAGATTACGGTGCAGGTCTTTGAACTCGTCGAGGGGCATTGCCCGGATGACCTCCAGGCGCTTTTCGAGTTCGTTCAATGTGGGGGCGCCAGCAATGACCCGGCGAACCTTGTCCAGAACGATCTCGATGGTCGCCTTCGGACTTTCGCCGATCAGGTCGTCTTCCTCGAACTCGTCCAGCAGGGCGAGCAGGGCGGTGTTCTTCTCTACTTCGTTCTCGTTGACGATTTCTTCGTAGACTTCCCGAACGTCGTCCTGCTGCAGCGCGAATTCAACCATCGCCTTGTAGGACGGCCACTCGACGGGAGACATATCCTGCGTCTCAAACTCGGCGTCCAGGTTTCCGAACAGGTGGATGCGCCCTAGGTCGAAGCTGTTGTGCTGACCGCAAGCCGGGTCGCTCCCATGATCGGAGTGAATGAACGTGTCGTCGTAGACGCGGACGCTCGCGGCCCCTGTCGCGCTGAAAGGTCTGTAGCGGCCATCGGCGGACTCGTAGACGTGCGACAGGAACTCTTCGATCATTCGGTACGGCCCGATTGCTCGATGCACGGCGGTGATGATCGGGGCGACCGCCTTCTTCTCTTCCGGATGCGCGATCTTGCGCCCGGGGTTGAATACCGAAACGGCTTCCTTGGTCTTGCGCGGCCACGTCTCGGGCTTGTCTGCCGGGTACTTCTCCAACGCGGAATCCGGGTCGAAGAACTCGCCGTCGAACTCGAAGAAGTGGTATTCCTGATCCGAACTCACGCTTGGGAAGTACATGCCCTGGGCGACGGTGTAACTCTCCCGGGCGACGGCTCGCATGGACGGGTCGAGCATTTCGGCCAGTGCGCGGGCTACCGGCTGGTATTCTTCCGGCCCGGCCTCACGCGACAGGGGTATGAGGATGCGGAACTTCGGCTTGTCTTCGGAGTGTGATCGCGTCGAATGGACGATGTGTGCGACACCCTGCAGTGCGGCGATCACGCCGAAGAGTTTCAGTTCGTCCCATATCTGGTCGCAGTCGCTGTCCAGATCGAGGTTGACGACGCTTCTGGACAGAACGGTTTCGTCCTTGCGGACCCCCTCTCCGCAGCGACCGCCGAAGAACAGCCCCGTATTCTTGTGCTTCTGCCGGCCCTCCGGATTGAGCGCGAGATACTTTGCGGTACTGATCTTGTCGCGCGTTGGTTCGCGGAACAGGTCTACGACTTCAGGCCAAGGCTGTTCGTAACTGACGATGGTGCCGCGATCTGCGGCTGTTGTTCTTCCGTAGGTAATCATGGGCGTTCCCCGTGCTCAAACCGGGCTGATAGGGCGGCTTCAACTGCAGCCTGTCCGCTGTAAGCCCACCCCCCGTCCAGGGCTTCCAGACGACTGCGGAATCGGTATCCGGCGTATCGCGTTTCAATTGCTTTCATGGTCTAACCTCAACTTGAATTCCAGAAGTTCGAGATGATGTTCTGGTATTTCTTGGCTTCCGCATCGCCAGTTGAGGACTGTGCCGTAGGCTCGGCGCACCAGGGAGGCTACTTCTTTAGCGGAAACCTGGTGTTCTTGCATGAGCGACTTCAGCCGCTCGACCTTCTCTTTGTGTGTCAAGGTTGGCTCCTTGTTCGTGAGTCATAATACAATGATACACAGGAAACCAACCGCAGGGTAAATGTTCTACACGAAGACGAAGGGGTAGAACTTCTCGATGGGAACCGCGCCGCCCGGCAGCCCGGCGATGCGTTTGGCGAAGTCGGGTGGGACGCGGCCCTTCTCGATCCAGCGATAGACGTACTGGTGGCTGCACTCCAGGAGGTCGGCCAGATGGACGATGGACTTGCGACCATTGTCATCCGGAGGACAGGCTTCGAGCAAGAGGTCGTGCAGCGGGCCGAGGTCTTTGTAACGGGAAGTTTTCATGGCGTTCAATAGTTTGTTGAATTGGCCGTAGTGTATGGGCGCTTCCCGCGTCGCGCAAACGGTTTTCAACCATAGCGGACAATTTTCAACGAATAGTTGACAACACAGTTTTACCTGTGATTCAATTCAATCACGCCAACCGGCGAACCAATCTAAGGAGAAACAAATGCTCGAAAATGCAATTCTTGAACACGCCAAAGCAATCAACAATCTGGCTGACGCGCTGCGCGGCATTGGTCAGGTTCCTCTCGCACTGCCCGCCAAGGAGACGGTCGTCAATAGCACCGTAACCGTCACCAAGACCGAGAAGGAACCCACCGGCCCGTTCTATTGGAAGGATGCCGATACCAACTACTTCGGCAAGGAGTCGACCAAGAAGGCGCTCGACAAGATGCTGAAGGAAAAAGCCAGCATCGTGCAGATCGAGGAGGCGGAATACTCCAAGTTGGAATCCGAGTTGCGCGAACGCAATGCCGCCGCTGCCGCCAAGGAGAAGGAATCCAAGACTATCTTCAGCGAGTCGGCCAAGTTGCCCGAAGCGACGGTCGAAGAGGTGATCGCCGCCTTCACCAAGTACCTGCCGAAAGACCTGGACGCTGACGAACGCAAGGCCCGCCACGCCTTCGTCAAGCCGCTGCTGCAACGCTTCGGCGCCGACAAGGCCACCAACCTGAAACCGGAATACCGCGCACTGGCGATCCAACTGGTCGAACGCAAGATGGCCGGCGAAGACATCGATCCGGAAGGCACTGAATTTCTCGAAGAATCGGTGATCTGATGGAAATCGACAAGGGGATCCCGGTTCCCGAGTCGGCCAATCGTCGGCTCGGTGATCGCAAGTATCCGCTCGACAAGATGGAAGTCGGCGACTCGTTTTTCGTCACAGGCCGACGCCCGAGTTTCAAACTGGCAGCGGCAAAGTTGGGTATCATCTGCACTTCCCGCAAGGAGAAGGACGGATTTCGCGTTTGGAGGATCAAATGAAAAAGTGGCGCAAGGATGCCGAGCAGCACAACGCTGAGGCCGGCAAGAAGCATCAAGGTCGGAAGAACAAGCCCATCGCTTTCCAGTTTCCGAAGCATGTGTCGATGAGCACTCTTCTTCAGAAGATGTTCCTGAAGACGGGCCTTCAGGTGTATTACGGTGGCTGACCACGCACGCCTGTCACCCTCGTCGTGCGACCGCTGGATGTCGTGTCCGGGTTCCGTCGCGCTGAGCGAGCATTTCCCTGACACGGCCAGCCAGTTCGCCGCTGAGGGGACGTTCGCTCACTCGATCCGCGAGAAGTGTCTGAAGGAAGGCAAGGATGCCGCCGACTTCATCGGCACGACTGGCGTGGTCGAGGACTGGACGTTCGAGGTCGACGCCGAGATGGCCGACTTCCTGCAGAAGGGGGTTGATTGGGTGCGCGAGCAATCCGGTCAGTTCCTCGTCGAACAGCGGGTCGACATGCAGGCGTGGATCAAGGACTGTTGGGGAACATCGGACAGCACCATCGTTCACGCCGACCGGCTGACCGTCCTCGATCTGAAATACGGACGCGGTGTGACCGTGGGCGCCGACGAGAACCGGCAGTTGATGCTGTACGCTCTCGGCGCCTGGGCAGCCCTCGACGACGAAGCCCGGAAGGCCATCAAGCGGGTTCGTCTGGTCATCGATCAGCCGCGCGGTCAGGGCGGTACGTGGAAGGAGTGGGAGTGCGAACTTGCCCACATCCTGAAGTTTGCCGAAGAGGCTGCCGCTGCTGCCCTGCTGACCGATGATCCGGACGCACCACTGGCAGTAACGCCGAAGGGTTGTCAGTTCTGCCCGGTTGGCGCCAACGCCGCATGCCCGGAACAGCATCGCTTTTTCGCCGAGATGCTCGGCATTGGAAAGGAGGAAATCAACTTGCCCGCTATCGACCAACTGACCCCCGAGCGGCGCAGTTTCATCATTGAACACGCATCCCTCGTCAAGAAGTGGCTGGAGTCCATCCACATCCTGCAACTCGACCACGCGATCAAAGGGCTTCCGACGCCGGGCTTCAAGGCCGTCTCGACGCTCGGTGATCGTTCCTGGACGAACGAGGAGACGGCGGAAGAGTTCTGGAAAACCAAGATGCCTGCGAAGGAAATCTATAACCAGAAACTCAAGTCGCCCGCTCAGATGGAAAAAGTGGCCGGAACCCGTAATTGGAAGGCCGCGCAGGAACTCATTACCCGACCTGAAGGAAAGCCGGCGCTCGTCCCGCTGTCTGACCCCCGCGAACCCCTCGTTCCGCTGCTCGGCATGCTGGACGACCTGGACGACGATCTTATCTAAGGAGTATCAAAATGGCTGAACGCCCCGATGTAGTTGTACTGAAGAATGTCCGTTGTTCCTTCCCGAAGTATTTCACTCCCGAAGCCTCAGTTCCCGGTGGCCCCGTCAAGTTTGGCGGGCAGTTCATCATCGACCCAGATTCTGCAGATGGTAAGGCCAACATCAAGGCATTGAACGCTGCCATTAAGGCGGTCGCGGTGAAGGCATGGGCCGACAAGTCTGAGCGCATCGTTGCCGCGCTTGCCGAAGACCGTAAGTGCCTGCGCGAAGGCGACAAGGCGACGAACGGCGAAGGTGATGTGTACGACGGGTACGCCGGCATGATGTACGTGTCTGCGTCGAACAAGAAGCGCCCGCAGATTCTCAACCGCGACAAGACCCCCCTGGCCGAAGAAGACGGCGTTATCTACGGCGGCTGCTTCGTCGACGCAGTCATCTCGTTGTATGCGACGACCAAGAAGGAACAGGGCGGCAACGGCTTGTTCGCATCGCTGGAAATCGTCCGCTTCCGCAAGGACGGCGACTCGTTTGGCGCGGGCAAGGTGGCGGTCGACGACTACCTCGACGATCTCGATGACGACGATGTGATCTAACGGACTCCCCGGCCAGCAATGGCCGGGGGTATTTTATGCTCACATTTGGTTCTGTTTGCAGCGGTATCGAGGCTGCTTCCGTCGCTTGGGCGGGATTCGATGCCAAGCCCTCCTGGTTCGCCGAGATCGAGGCTTTTCCGAGTTCCGTGCTTGCGCATCACTACCCCGACGTGCCGAACCTCGGCGATATGACCCGGATTGCTGAGTTGGTTTCAGCGAGAGTCCTGGACGCACCGGATGTCCTTGTTGGAGGTACGCCCTGCCAATCGTTTTCTTTGGCCGGTCTTCGCGCCGGTCTGTCTGATCCGAGAGGCGGTTTGACTCTCGCTTTTGTGGAACTTGCAGATGCTATCGACGGAGTTAGAGACGAACCCTGTGTCGTCGTGTGGGAAAACGTACCTGGAGTCCTGTCATCCAAGGATAACGCATTCGGTTGCTTCCTTGCTGGACTTGCCGGCGAAGATGAGCCGCTCATCCCGGCAGGGGGTAAATGGTCGAACGCTGGTGTTGTGCTTGGCCCCAAAAGAGCAATCGCGTGGCGCATCCTCGATGCCCAATATTTCGGAGTGGCCCAACGCCGCCGTCGTGTGTTCGTTGTCGCAAGTGCTAGAGACGGGTTCGATCCCGCCTCGATTCTTTTTGAGTTCGAAGGCGTGCGCAGGGATACTGCGCCGATCCGAGAAACGGGGGAAGGCATTACCCACGCAATTGCTCCGTGCCTTACAAGCGGTGGCCGGGGCGTCGAGCGAACGGGAGACCCTCGCGGACAAGACCCCGTAGTGGCGACTTGGTGGGACGGAGGTCAAGTCAGTCAAACGTCAGACGCTGTTTTGTCCAAGGGACAGTGTATGCCTGAGAAGAACCGCTTCCCGGCTGTCCTGCAGCCCGTGTCCTTCCATCCTACACAAGACCCGATCAGCAACACAGACGGTACGACGCACGCAATGGGTTGCGGGTCTTCAACCGGACAGGCGTCGATTGCCGTGCTTGATTCGGGATTCCGCGTTCGTCGTTTGATGCCGGTCGAATGCGAACGACTTCAAGGTTTTCCTGATGGGCATACGCTTATCAAAGTGGGGAAGAATGTATCCAAGGACGGCCAGCGCTACAAAGCTCTCGGTAATTCGATGGCAGTTCCCGTTATGCGCTGGATCGGAAACCGGGTTTTTGACGCAATGCAACGGGACACGTTGATATGATCCACCTAGACTTTGAAACTCGCGCAACCGTGCCCTTCGGTCGTGCGAAAGGGGCTGTTACTGCGTATCAGTATGCCCGACACCCGGAAACCTCGGTATGGTGCATGTGCTATGCATTCAAGGACGGCCCTGTGCTTACCTGGACGCCCGATCAACCGTTCCCGGACATGCTGCTCGTCGCGCTTGCGGAAGGCGTCATTTTCGTCGCCCACAACGCGGGCTTTGAGTGGTGCATCTGGAACTTCTTGCTCGCCCCCCGGCTCGGCATCCCTCATCTCCCATTCGAGCAGATGGATTGCACGGCAGCCCGGGCGGCGGTGATGGCGTTACCACGCTCTCTCGGCGAGGCCGGCAAGGCTATGGGGCTTGCGATCCAGAAGGACGAAGAGGGGTCGAAGTTGATGCAGCGCATGGCGAAGCCACGCAAGCCGCGCAAGGGCGAAGACCCAACGGGTGTTTACTGGTGGGACGACGCCGAGCGGGTCGCCCGCCTGATCGAATACTGCAAGACCGACGTTGAATCCGAACGGGCGCTTGACCAAGTGCTGCGCCCACTGTCGAAGGACGAACGGGCGGCCTGGCTGCTCGACCACAAGACCAACTTTCGCGGGGTTCTCGTCGACGTGGACTTCGCCAAGAAGGCAAGTCTGGTGATGAACGTCGTCGAACGCCGGTACTCGGACGACCTGCACCGGATCACGGGCGGCACGGTAGGCTCGGTGACAGAAGTCGCGTCGATCAAGGGCTTCCTTGAGTCCGAAGGCATGTCGATCACGTCACTCGACAAGACGCACGTTACGCACCTGCTGGACGGGCTAGACTCCGATAGCGTCGAAGCGCAAGTCCTGCATATCCGGCAGGAGGCAGGCAAGTCCTCTGTCGCCAAACTCTCCCGGTTCATCGGTCTTACTTCGGCGGATGGCCGGATGCGGGAAAACTTCATGCACCACGGCGCCAACACCGGACGCCTGGCTGGCAAGGGGGCGCAGTTACAGAACCTTCCGTCACGCGGCGGGCTGAAGTGGAAAGACGCGGAGAAGGTCATCGATCTGGTCAAGAGGATCGAGTCGACCGGCGAAGCCGAGTGGGCGGCGGACATGATTGAATTGCTCTACGGCTCAGTACCTACCGCGATTTCATCCTGCCTGCGGGGCTGCATCATGGCTCCGCCGGGCAAGCGGCTTTTCGTTGCCGACTACTCCAACATCGAAGGCCGGGTCGCTGCCTGGCTCGGCGGTGAGAAGTGGAAGCTGGAGGCGTTCCGTGCCTACGATACGATCCTGCTGGACGAAGCCGGAAACCCGTTGATGGAAGACGGGGAAGAGAAGCGTGCCGGCCCCGATCTCTACAAGGTGACAGCCGGCCAGATTCTCGGGATCACGCCGCACGATGTCAGCAAGTCCGAGCGCAACGTGATGGGCAAGGTTCCGGAACTCGCCCTCGGGTTCGGCGGCGGCGTCGGCGCGTTTCAGTCGATGGCGAAGATTTACGGTGTCGATATGGCCGAATACTGGCCTACGATTCAGCGGGCGCTGGACGACCAGTTCATCGTCAAGGCCGAAGAGAACTGGAATTCCTTCGGTTCCAAGTCGGGCATCTTCGTCGACGAATGGCAGGCTTCCGAGGCGGTCAAACTGGCTTGGCGGGCGCGGCACCCCGGCATTTCGCGTTGCTGGTGGGACGCGGAAGAATGCGCCGTCAAGGCGTTGCGCAATCCCGGCAGTTGGTATGCCTTCGCCGGGGGCAAGTGTGCGTTTGGCGCAACGCAGATCGGGTCGAAGACGTTTCTGGTCAGCCGCCTGCCGAGCGGTCGGCGCATCTACAGGGCGGACGCACGACTCGTTCCGGTTAAAAAGTTCGGACGGGCCTCTTTCGAGATCAGGTTCAAGACGGTCGACGCCGTAACGAAGCGTTGGATCGACACTAGCACCTACGGGGGCGACCTGTTTCAGAGCTACGTCCAGGCCATCGCGTGCGACATCATGCGCAATGGCTGGAACAACGTCGAGGAAGATGCGTTCGACGTTGTTCTGTCCGTCCACGATGAAGTGGGGGCGGAAGCCGATGCTTCCCGTTCTCTCGACGAGTTCATTGCCGGCATGGAGCGCCTGCCCGAGTGGGCTGTCGGCCTTCCGGTTTCCGCTGCCGGGTATGTCGCTCAACGCTACCGGAAAGACTAGATGCAATCCCGCCGCCATAGCCTGATCGAGTCCGTTGCCAACATCGCGGTCGGACTCGGGGTTGCCTTCCTGACGCAGATCATCGTGTTTCCGTGGTTCGGCATTCACGTCGACACGGAAGCGCACGTTTCCATCACGCTCATTTTCACGGTTGTCTCGCTCGTCCGGTCGTATATTTTACGCAGACTGTTCAACCGTTTTGTGCGATAATTCAACTTTATGGTGAAGGGGAAATGAAGTGCATACAATTTTCAAAGAGTTTGTGTTCGAGGCGGCGCATCGCCTACCGAACGTACCTGTCGGGCACAAGTGCGGGAGACTGCACGGGCATTCTTTCAGGTTCCGATTGGCGTTGTGCGGTCAGGTGGTTGACACTTCCGGATGGGTCTTGGATTTTGGTGAAGTAAAGGCGGTAGTTGAGCCTATTTATGCGCAACTAGACCATAGTTATCTAAACGACATTGTGGGGTTGGAAAATCCGACAAGTGAGATTTTGTGTAAGTGGATTTATGACAAACTCAAACCGCAACTACCGCAGTTGCAGTCTGTCACCGTGTGGGAGACTTGTACCTGCGGGGCAACTTACGATGCGTAAACTTCTACTACTTTCAGGTGGCATGGATAGCAGTCTATGCCTGTATAAAGTCCCTGGGATCGAATTGTGTGTCGGTTTTGACTACGGGCAACCTCACGTAATAGAACTTGACTACGCCAAAGAGATAGCCACGGCGTGCGGTGTTGAGTTTCGACGAGTCGGCATTCCAAAAATGCCTAGAATTGATGACGCGGTGTTCCCGGCGCGTAACGCCGTTCTTTTGTCGATGGCAGCTTCGATTGCGGTTTCGCAAAATCTAGACGCAATTGTGATCGGGTGTAATATGTCTGACGCCGCTCGTTTCCCGGACTGCCGGGACGAGTTTATTGCGGAAATTGGAAAGGCACTATCCGTATACGGTGTGTCTGTCTTGGCCCCGTTATTGGCCATGACGAAGGCTGACATACTTTCTGAAGCGAGGTCTTTCGGCATACCTTCAACTTGGACTTGTTACCAACCAAACGGGAAACTTCCATGCGGTGAGTGTTACGCATGCCTCGGCTTGGAGAATGCCCGTGTTCAAAGTTAAAGAGATTTTCTACTCACTACAGGGTGAAGGGCGCTACGCCGGAACTCCTTCCGTATTCTGCCGGTTTTCCGGTTGTAACAAGTGGTCAGGTCTGCCGCAACATAAGGCAAAATCGGTCTGCCATTTCTGTGATACAGACTTTGCAGGTGGTTCCTCATACTCTGAATGTGAATTGATTGATGCCATATCGGCGTCATGGCCTGGTGGGGGCCGACCGAGGGTTGTTTTTACAGGTGGGGAACCTGCACTTCAATTGACAAAGAGTCTGATAATGTCGGTGAAACGTATGAATTTCGATGTTGCCGTTGAAACTAACGGAAGTGTCGAACTTCCCGACGCAGGCCCCATGTGGATAACCGTTAGTCCGAAAGACCACGATTTTGTTTTGCACAAAGGCAGTGAAATTAAGTTGCTATGGCCGCACACGTTTTTAAATCCAAAACACTTTGAAAAACTGGACTTTCAATACTTTTTTATTCAGCCGATTGACGGTGTTGTTGGCTCTACAGAAACTGCACTCGACTTTGTACTTGCTAATCCGTTGTGGTCGCTATCCCTGCAGCAGCACAAAATTCTAGACATACGATGATTCACTATCACGGATTGCCAATAACGCCAAATTCATCGGCCATTAAGGCGGTTGAAGGTGGTCACGCATTCATCTGTCACCGCCACGCAGAGCAGTTATCAATTGCGCAGAGTATTTGTCAGAGTTACGCCGTCGACAACGGGGCATTTCCAGCCTGGCGATCCGGAAAGCCTATACGCGACTGGTCAGCGTTTGCCGATTGGGTTGCTCCGGTGTCAAGGCACCCTGGTTGTGATTTTGTAGTCGTGCCTGATGTTATCGACGGAGATGAGGAGGAAAATGACGCATTGTTAGCGTGGTGGCCCCTCCCGCACAGAGTCAGTGCACCGGTATGGCACATGCACGAATCCCTAGATAGGTTGTTTCGTCTTTCAGAGGGTAACTGGAACAGAGTGTGTATCGGGTCTTCGGCTGAGTATGCCCGCGTTGGTACGCCCGAGTGGTGGGATCGAATTGATGAGGCGTTGTGCGCCGTATGTGATACGTCGGGGCGCCCCATGTGCCGTTTACATGGACTTAGAATGCTCAATCCAAAAGTGTTCACAAGACTCCCTTTAGCTTCTGCTGACAGTACGAATATTGGTCGAAACATCGGACTCGATGTCCACTGGAAGGGGACGTACTTGCCTCCGAATAAGGATGTCAGGGCTAGCGTAATGCGTTCGCGGATTGAATCGCACAATTCGTCCTCCTGTTGGATTTCCCCAACATTCGTCGACCCGTTGATATAAGTTGTGCGATAATTCAACTTTCCGTTTAAGATACGACAAATGATTGATTTGAGACTTGGTGACTGTCTTGCCGAGATGACCTCCATCCCCGACAAGTCGGTGAACCTGATTCTTTGCGACCCGCCCTATGGTACGACGGACTGCAGTTGGGACTCGACGATACCACTGGTCCCATTGTGGGAGCAGTACCGCCGAGTTCTTGCGCCGGGCGGCTGCGTCGTCCTGTTCGGGGCCATGCCGTTTACCGCGACGTTGGTTGCGTCGAATCCCAACTGGTACAAGGATCACCTAGTCTGGAACAAGAACAAGTGCGGTAGCCCGGCACTAGCAAAGATCAGGCCAATGCGCGTTCACGAAGACATTCTGATCTTCGCACCAGGAAAGACAACCTACAATCCGCAGATGGAAACCGGCGAGCCGTACAAGCGGAAGTCAAAGTCGCCGGACGGCTACGTTGGAAAGAAGAACGACCACGGCTACGGAATGAAGCCGAGGACGGAGTTTGAGAATACGGGCACGCGATACCCAAAGTCGATTGTCGACATCTCCCGCGACTTCAGCGCCCAACAGCAGGTTCATGGGGCACAGAAACCCGTACCGCTCGGCGAATGGCTCATCCTGACGTACAGCAACGAGGGCGACACGGTTCTCGATAACGCGATGGGCAGCGGATCGTTCGGCGTTGCCGCAAAGCAGCTTGGACGACGTTTCATCGGCATCGAGAGTGTTCCCGACATTTTCGCCATCGCGCACGAACGGATTACCGGCGAACCGTACTTGGAGGACTTGATATGATTGAGTCCGTGATGGAGTCCCTGATGGTCGACCGTGCCAAGGAAAACGGTTGGATCACCAAGAAATTGTGTTTCATCGGGGAGCGAGGCGCCCCGGATCGCCTATTTGTTCGTGACAGTCGTGTTGTCTTCTGTGAACTGAAGCGCCCCGGTGGCGACCCTAGCCGGAATCAGGTGCGCGTCATTCGTGAGTTGCGAGAAGCCGGCGCGGAGGTGCACCTGATCGACAACCTGAAGGACGGGTATGCCCTCCTCGACTAAGTACGAGCGTCTACCTCCAGACCTTCTTCGCAAACTGGTCGACTACGATGTGGTCACGGGCCTATTTACGTGGCGACACAGACCAACTGCGCGTCCAGAATGGAACACCCGATACGCAGGGATGGTGATCTGTTGTCCAGCCAAGTCGGGCTACTTGATGTTCGGGTTCCGAGTCGATGGCGTCAAGGCCAACTATCTGCTTCATAGGGCCGCCTTTGCCTACGTTACGGGCGAATGGCCCTCGCTGGACGTCGACCACATAAATGGCATCCGAACGGACAACCGATGGGATAACTTGAGACAGGTCGACTCCCGAGAGAACCACATGAACGTGCACAAGGTTAAGAGTCCGTGTCGGTTCAAGGGCGTGTGGCGGCATCCTGACACGGGAAGATTCCGGGCGACAATTCGATTTCACGGGAAAAACTACTACCTCGGCTATCATGCGGAGGCCGAAGACGCAGCCCGAGCGTACGACAAGGCTGCGCAGGAAATGTTTGGAGCTTTTGCACGAACAAACGCATCAATGGGACTTCTCGATGCGTGATCGTTCCGACCTGCGGGAGTACCAGAACATCGGCGTCGAGATGATCCTTCGTCCGAACTTCCCCGGACTGTTGCTCACCCTCGAACCCGGCCTGGGCAAGTCCGTTACCACAGGAACCGCACTACGTGACCTTTTTGATACCTTTCAGATCACTCGCGTACTTCTGGTGGCCCCACTGTTGGTTGCTGAGGAAACCTGGCCTGCCGAACTGGAGGGTTGGGCGCATCTGAATTGCCTGTCCTACGAGTTGCTCACCGGCTCGGCAGACCGGCGAGAGGCGCGGGCCAAGATTCCCTCCGACATCCACATCATCAACAAGGAACTGATCCCTTGGCTGGTTGAGTTTTGGGGCGACGACTGGCCCTACGACGCCCTGGTGATCGACGAGTCTTCCTGCTTTCGCAATCCAACGAAGCGGAGCAAGCCGTCGAAGAAGGCCGTCGAGGCATACGCGCTCGACCCGGAGCATACACCGAAGCCGAAGGGGTCGATCACCAGGTTCGGGGCGCTCTGCCGTGTGCGTTCCTACTTCAACAAGGTCGTCCTGCTGACCGGGACGCCGTGTCCGAACGGCCTGCTCGACCTGTGGAGTCAGGTCTACCTCATCGACGGTGGCGAGCGTCTTGGGGGCAGTTTCAACGCTTATCGTAGCCGGTGGTTCGAGTCTGACTACATGGGCTACAAGTGGACTCCGCGTCCGGGGGCGCTTGAGCAGATCACGTCGAGGATTTCTGACATCACGCTCTCTATGCGGGCGGAAGACTGGCTGACGTTACCCGAGCGGATAGACAACATCGTTCGTATCCATCTACCTGACAAGGTGATGCGTCAGTACAAGGAGTTCGAGAGGACGATGTATCTCGAAGCCAACGATGTTGAGGCGGTCAACAATGGTGTGCTGACGGGCAAACTTCTCCAGTTGTCGAACGGGAGCGTCTACGACGAAGAGAAGTCCCCGTTCGAGTTCCACGACCTGAAGGCCAAGGCGCTCGACACACTGATCGAAGAGGCTGCCGGCCAGCCAGTGTTCGTCGCTTACAGTTATCAGTTCGACCTTGAAAAACTCAGGCACCGGTACAAAGGGGCCGAAGTCCTTGGGGAAAATCCGGGATGCGTTGCGCGGTGGAACCGTGGCGAGATTCCCGTTCTGCTGGCACACCCGGCAAGCGCGTCCTTCGGATTGAATCTCCAGCAGGGCGGCTATATCACGGTGTGGTACGGGCTGCCCTGGTCGCTTGAATACTATATCCAGTTCAACGCCCGCCTGCTTCGCTCCGGTCAGGTTAATTCGTCGGTAATCATCCACCATATTGTCGCGGACGGCACGGTGGACGACCGAATTCTCGACGTTTTGCGTGACAAGTCTGCCGATCAGAACGCGGTGATACAGGCCACGTTATACAGCCGGGATTGACTGCAACTGGCAGTGAATCACCAATTCGTAGCCCTTGACGTAACGCCCGGACTCGCCTATTCAACATCCTGTTGAATGGGAGTCGTAAATGCCGGATAAAGGATTCGCAAGGAAGGTCGAATTCTGGTAGTCGACAGGGTTGTGCTTGAGCGATACTTTGCCGAGCGACGGGCTGCCGATCTTGCGGCCTACGATTCAGCACGACGTTGAGGTTTCCATGATAAGTGTAGACGAGTTTCGCCGGGCAGCCGACATACCCTCGAGCCTGGCTGCCCGGTGGTACGCCCCCTTCGCAACGACCTTGCAAGAGTTCGGGATTGACGACCGCGAAGAGATCGCCATGTTCATCGCTCAGATCGGCACCGAGTCAAACGGGTTCACGCAGGTTGCCGAATCGTTCAACTACAGCGTTGACGGACTCCGGGCGACCTTCGGCAAACGGATCACCTTCAGCCAGTCCGCCCGGCTTGGGCGCCAGCCCAATGAACGGGTCGTCCCGCAGTCTCGGCAGATCGAGATCGCCAATCTGGTCTACGGCGGGCGCTACGGCAACGATGCCGCCGAAGGATGGGAATTCCGGGGTCGCGGGTTGAAGCAGGTCACGTTCAAGGACAACTACCGGGCTTGCGGTGACGCGCTCGGCATCGACTTGGTGGCCGAACCTGACATGCTGTTGCAGGACAAGTGGGCTGCACTGTCTGCCGGCTGGTTCTGGTCGGCGAACGGTCTGCCTGCGTTGAAGAACGACATCGTGGCTGCGACCAAGCGGATCAACGGTGGAACCAACGGCCTGACCGACCGGAAAGCCCGACTGGCAAAATCTCGCCAAGTGCTTGTCATCTGATTCAACTAAATGTAGAATAGCCAACATCGTGTATTGGAGAAAAAGTCACATGGACGCAATACTCCGAATGATGTTCCCTCTGACGGCGAGGCATCATTTCGTCGCCTGCAACCGCGTAGCTCAACACTACGCATTTTTCATGCCCATTTTCTACCTGGAGCTATGTGGGCATTGCCGACATAACGGCTGAAAGAATGGAGTTCCTCGACGCGCTCAGCGTCAAGAATTCCCGAAAGCCAGAAGGCCCGGTAGCAACCGGGTTCTGCCTGAATTGCGGTGAACCGCTGGAACCCGGGAAGCGTTGGTGCAACCGGGATTGTTCAATCGATTGGAACAAGCGCAACGGTCTCCGTGCGCGCTAAGGAGTGAATATGAATAACGTTAAAACCGCAGGTGAGCTTCTTACGAGTGTCTGTCACGGCGCTTCGCGGGCTGCCGGTTGGTGGCATCACCTGAAATCCGGCACGGATTATTCTGATGAATGCCGGAACGGTACGCGCTTCGGCAAGGCGCTCGTCGCCGAGAAGCTGGCACTGATCCACTCGGAGGTCAGCGAGGCGATGGAAGGTCATCGCAAAGGGCTGATGGACGACAAGTTGCCCCATCGACCGGCAATCGAAGTTGAACTGGCCGACGCGGTGATCCGCATCGCCGATCTGTGTGGTGCGCTCCAGTTGGACTTGGGCGGCGCCATCGCCGAGAAAATGCAGTTCAACGCCTCCCGTCCGGATCACAAGCCGGAAAACCGAGCGGCGGCCGGCGGCAAGTCGTACTGATGAGCCCCAAATGGATTGCTCGATTCCTGGCTGACGCTTTCGCCAAGGCCGCTTGGAGCAAAGACCCGTCAACCAAGGTCGGGGCTGTCGCTGTTGACGACGACAAGGTTGTTCTGGAGTCCGGGTTCAACGGATTGCCACGCGGAGTCGACGATCTTCCCGAGCGCATGGAGCGCCCGGCGAAGTACCTTTGGACAGCCCACGCGGAAGAGAATCTTGTCGCCCAAGCTGCCCGCCCCCGGCTGAAGGGCACGACGGTCTTTGTGACGCACCTGTGCTGCAACGCCTGCGCCCGCATGCTCATCAACGCCGGGGTATCACGGGTCGTCTGTCGAGACGGCAAGACAAGCATGCCGCCCGAGCAGTTCGAGGTCGCCGTTACTATGTTCAAGGAAGCCGGCGTCGAACTCGTTATCGTCCAGGACATTACGCTATGATCTCTCGTCGAACTTTCGTCACCCTCTGCGCCGCCCCGGTAATCTGGTGGGAGACTTACTGGAAAACTTTCTTCGAGGTAGTTGACCCGCCTTCAACTTATGGTAGAATTAACCCGTCGTCGGCATCCGATTAACTCTCACAAGGAGGTAACGGGCTGTCGGGAAAACAGGCCGACGACCTGAATTTTTGTAAAGAGCGTACCGCTACAACGCTTGGCAAGTAGTAGCGCAGGCCCGCGCAATACGCCTGATGAGCTGTTCGGCAGCGAAACGAGAAATCGTCGCGTAGCCCCTCGGCGCGGGTATGGTGAGGGGGTGAGCCAAGCTGGCAGCCGGGAAAGACCGGCACCTACACAGAAGCAGCGGCGTAGACTGAAACCAGATACGCCTAAACGGGAAGGGATAGCGCCCCGTCTGCTTCTGTGTAGGTGATTGAACCTTCCCTTTCCGGGCTGTTGGTTTTCGAACTTTCACCTGCATAGACCGCACTGGCGTCGAAAAAGGCCAGTACCAACAGCAGAGCGGTTGTGTGAGAAAGCGGGTGCGGCGAATAGCCAAGGTCGTAAGCCATGAATCCGTGCCCGAAATCGGCCGTAGTACGGCACTTAAGCGTGGCCCTGTCGCAATCGAACACGTCCGCTCTGCTGTTGGGTAGGTGGCGAAATTGGTTAGACGCAGCTAGGGTCGACCGTAACTGGAGACGCCGATACCGCATTTCAGGTTCGAGTCCTGACCTACCCACCAAAATGCGCGTGCAGGCTCTCAGGCTTCAGGTGAGTGTATCGCCGCAGCATCGTCCAGTCGGTCAGCATGCTCTTGAATGACGCGGCGATCCCTAGCGCACGGTCTGAGTAGTCCAAGCCTCGCAAGCCGTCAAACTTGTGCCCTGTTAGCGGATTGCACTTCGGGCAACGCCGGGTGTTTAGGTACTTCCACAGCATTGGCGCTCGGCACACCGGGCAGTCTTGTTCGTTCGGGTCGGTCATTTTCAGCCCCTCACAAGATCGGCGCGGGTGTAGCGTGCGCTTTCGAGTCGTCCATCCGCCCCGTACACTCGGGTTACAAGGAACAGGTTCCCGTCAATCCATTCCTGCCCGGAAACTGTGAATTTCACGGCTTTCGGATGTTCCAGGCTGACGTGTGTCCAGTTTTTGTCGGTAATTTCGGTTGAACTCATTTTCCTTCTCCTGTCAGTTGGGTAGTAAGAATTTCGTGCCATCGAGGTAGACTGCCCCGTCGTCACTATCCGTCGCCGATTGCAGATAGACGTGGCGATACTTGCCCTCTTGCCGTATCCACCCTTCGGCGGATAGGGCTTGCCACGAAACGGTCGGCTCCCTGTATCCACTCATCCACTCATCCGCGCAATCCACAGCCCGAGCCTTTGCATCGCTCTCTTCCACCATTTCCGTCGGTAGACGGTGGCGCCTTTGGTGATACGCACATCTTCGATCCAGCCGGGTAGTCCCGCTACCGCCCCCACTTTTTCCTCGCCACTCGCTAATCTTTTCATTTTCCTTCTCCTTGTGAATTGACGAACCTATTATTCCACTAAAAGTTGAAGATTGCAATAAATAGTTGAATAAGGCATCATGCGGGCTATGGAAACCAAGAAGCGCGGGCGACCGCCCAAAACGGAAGAAGACTTGATCGGCGATGCGCCGGAAATGGACTTGGCACGGGTCTACGGCGGCGTGTCCGCGCATTGGCTCGCCCAAGTGTTCGGGCACGACAAGAACACGATCAAGAAGAAGCTGGCAGCCGCGAACATCGAGATCGTCGGTCAGCGCAACGGCGGGCCGCTCTACCGGATTGCCGACGCGGCGCAGTACCTCGTCAAGCCAAAGGTCGACCTGGTCAGTTACGTGAAGTCGCTACGCCCGAACGATCTGCCGCCTATCCTCAACGACGCCTATTGGGGCGCCATGCTCAAGCGGCAGAAGTGGGAAGAGAACGCCAACGACCTGTGGCGAACGGAAGCTGTGCTGGAGGTCTTCGGCGATCTCGCGTTATCGTTCAAGACAACGGTGAACCTGTGGGTTGAAGAGGTCGACCGGCAGGACGGCCTGTCGCCGGAACAGCGGAAAATCCTGACTGACCTGACCGACCGGCTGCTGGAGCAGGTCTACGAACAGATGGTCGACGCCCCCAAGAAACGGAAAACCCCAAGCTCGGTCGTCGAGGAAGGCGGGGTTATGGATATGGAGAATGAAGATGAAGGTTGAAGACGAAATCCAACACGTCCGTCGAATTTCGGCGGTAGTTTCCCCCGAAGAACTTGAAGGGCTGTTGATCCGGCATGTTGCCCGAGAACAGCATGCCGACGATTCGGACGCTTCGTTTTCCGGTTCGGCTTATGTGCGGGCCGTGGATACACCAGCGGGTATCAAGTACGAGGCCAAGGTGGAGATTGAAGTCGACTTAACCATGCTGCCGACGCCCGCATGAGTCGACTCACCAACGCGCCGCTGTCGTTTGTCGGGGCCGTTGTCGTCGCGCTGTGGCTGCTCGGCACTTTCGGTCTGATCGACTTTGGGGTGTACGCCCTTCCTGTCGGCCAGCTTCCGCGAGCCTGTAGCCGGTGATCTTCCATTCCATCGAAGAGATGATCGCGGCCAGTGCGGGAGGCATTCGTCCGCCCGAGCGCCTGACGGTTGCCGAGGCTGCCGAGCGATACCGCTACCTGAATAATCCCGGTTCCTACGTCGGGTATTGGGATAACACGGTCGCACCTTACCTCGTCGAACCGATGGAAGTGCTGACGAGCCTGGACTACATCGGCATGATCTTCGTCGGCCCGGCCCGGACGGGAAAGACGGACGTGTTCTTCAACTGGCTGACGCACACCGCAATTTGCGACCCGGCAGACATGATGCACGTCCTGATGACGCAGAGCGTGGCCCGCGACTGGAGTCAGAAAGACTTGCGCCGGGCGTTCCGGCATTCCAAGGAACTCGGCAAGACGGTTGCCCCCGGGCGACACAACCAGTCGACGCACTCGATCCGCTTCCTGTCGGGTATGCACCTGCTCGCCAAGTGGCCGACGATCACCGAGTTGTCGGGCAAGACGGTGGGGCGCAACTGGATCAGCGACTACGACCGTATACCCGAGAGCATCGACGGTGAGGGTAACGCCTACGACTTGACTGCCAAGCGAGGGCAGACCTTCAGGCGCAACGCGATGACCGCTGCTGAGTCGTCGCCGGGCTTCGAGATCGAAGACCCGAAGTGGGTTGGCAAGACGGCTCACGAAGCCCCGCCGACGAAGGGTATCCTGGCGCTCTACAATCGGGGCGACCGGCGACTGTGGTACTGGCGCTGTCCGCATTGCTTCGACCCGTTCGAGCCGCATTTCAAGTTGCTTCGGTGGCCGGATAGCAAGGATCACGTCGAGGCTGCAGAGCAGGCGTACATCGCCTGCCCGCATTGTGGCGGCGTGATCTACCACGACAGCCGACATGGCGTACCCGGCAAGCACGAACTCAATCAGATCGGCAACGCGGCTTGGGTGCGCGACGGGCAACTGTGGGTTCCGAAGAAGGGCGTCGTCGAGGCGTCGTTTGAAGGAAAGCCCTACCGTTCGGACATCGCCTCCTTCTGGCTGAAGGGGCCGGCAGCCAGTTTCACAACATGGCGCGAACTCGTCCTGAAGTACCTCAAGGCCGAAGAGGAATACGAGCGCACGGGAAGTCAGGAAGCCTTGAAGACGACGGTCAACACCGATCAAGGGATGCCGTTCTTGCCTAAGGGTATGGACTCGGGCCGCATGCCCGACGACGTGAAGGCGATGGCGAAGGACATCGGCGAGAAGGTCGTTCCGAAGGGTATCCGCTTCTTGGAAGCCACGGTCGACGTGCAGGCGTCCCGCTTCGAAGTCCAGGTGCAGGGTTTCAGCCACGGCGGCGACATTACTGTGATCGACCGTTTCGCCATCAAGAAGTCCAATCGCATTGACGAAGAAGGTTTGCCCGAGCGCGTGCGCCCGGCCAGTTACCTCGAAGACTGGAAACTGCTGATCGATGGCGTGATCCTTAAGACCTACCCGTTGTCCGATGAGTCCGGTCGCCGGATGCGGATCAAGCGGGTAGGCTGCGACTCGGGCGGCGCGGCGGACAAGAAGAACGACAGCAGCGTGACGAAGAACGCTTACGACTTCTACCGGATGCTCCGGGATTCAGACGGGTCGGACTTCCCCAAAGACCTGCACCAGATATTCATCCTGCTCAAAGGTGCGTCCAGCAAGTCAGCACCTCGCGTGCAACTCAGCTACCCGGATTCCGAGCGCAAGGATCGTTCGGCAGCAGCGAGGGGCGAAATACCGGTTCTGCTCATCAACACGGATGCGCTGAAGGATCAGTTGAACGTGATGCTGGACAGGCGAACTCCGGGTGGCGGGATGCTCTGTTTCCCCGACTGGCTGCCCGACTGGTATTGGGCTGAGATGTGCGCGGAAACCCGGACGGCGAACGGATGGGAGAAGATTTCAGCCCGCAACGAGGCGTGGGATTTGCTCGTCTACGCGATTGCCCTGTCGCTCTACCGACCGATCAAGATCGAGAACCTGGATTGGGACAACCCGCCCCCGTGGGCTGACGAGTGGGACGACAACGAACTGGTGTTCGGCGGATCAGAAAAGGTTGAGTCGGTACGCCAAGAAAAATCTTTGGCCGATCTCGCCGCTTTGCTTGCATAAATTCAACTGTTGGTTTAATATTCGACTTACCAGCTTAACGGAGGTTGAAAATGAACCCCATCCAAACCCTCGGCGACCTGAAGAAAGCGTTGTCAGTCTATCCTGACGATCTGCCTGTAAAGTTCCGGTCGTCCGACACTGACTTGATGCTCAACAACGACACGCAGATCGCGCTTGTGCAGGAACCGCTTGCGGGAGGCTCGGCGATGTACACCGAGATTTCGCTTATCCCGGAACCCGTGATTTCCAGGAAGCCCGTCTTCGTTGGTTTTGAGTCACCTACAAACTCTTCAGGAGAAACCATGAACTACGAACTATTGCGCCCGTTTGACCTTGAAGCCGCGAAGGCCGGGGCGAAGATTACTGACAAGACCGAAATCGAGCACACTTTTGCCGCCGAGGCCGGCGCTGACGGCGACATGGCCGTGCGTGACCCGCAAGGTAACGTCTTTGTCATGCACTTGCCGGAAGCCCGCATGGTGCCGCTCGCTTGGGTCGAAGGTAAGCCGGTTTACCGGGATGACGTGCTGTACGTCAAAAACCACACTGGCAGAACCGGCTCCGTCGTCACCGCCGAGTTCGCTGAAAACGGCGACGGCTACTGTCGGTTTCGCACGTACAACGGAGCGGTTCCGCTGATTTTGTTAAGCGAGCTAACTTGGAACCCGCCCAAGGTGAAGAAGGAAGGCTGGATCAACCTGTATCCTGCGAACGGCGCATCGCAGGGGGCACCTATTTGCGGTGGTTGCGTCCACGCGACAAAAGAAAAGGCGGACAGAGACGCGAGTCTTGATCGTACCGCCTGCATCCACATCGAGTGGGAAGAATAGCGGAACCTTCAGCGAAACTATCAGGCGTTGTGGTTCCCGCGCGTCTGTTTCCCCATCTAGCCCGGTTGTTTTTCCAGCAACCAGTTGAAGCGCAGATTAAGTGTGACTTCCTTAAGGTTCGGCAATTGGAGCAGAGGGCTTACCGGAAACTGCAAGAGACGGCCAAAAGAAAGCGGTAACTCAACTTTCGCTTTGAATTTCAACCATCGGGTAGGTATGATTCGCCTCAAGTATTCTATTGGGGAACCCGATGGCTGATTTGACGACACAACTGGCGGAGGCTGAAGCGGCGTATCACGCCCTGATGTTGGGCCAGTCGGTTGCCGAACTCCGTGACTCCAACGGCGAGTTGATCCGCTACACGCCCGCCAACGCTGGCCGGCTGTTGGCCTACATCACCTCCCTCAAGGCGCAACTCGGGCAATCCGGGTCGTTCGCCCCCGGCAGGCCGTTCTTCGCATGAACGTCGAATACGTTGATCCGCTGATCGGCACGGTCGCCATGCAGGGTGCTTACGACGCCGCTTCCCGCATGTCGAACGAGATGGCGCTATGGTCGCCGCCGTTCATGTCTGCCGACGCCGAAATCCTGCCTGAAAAGCAGATCATGGACAGTCGGGTACGCGATACCCTGCGTAACGATGCCCTAGTGCAGTCCGGGTCGACGATCCAGAAGGATCATATCGTCGGCGAGATGTTCATGCTCAACGCTCGCCCGAACTTCAAGTATCTCGGACTGGACGAAGTGTGGGCGGAAGAGTTCCAGGAAGAAACCGAGTCCAAGTTCACCCTGTACGCGGAGAGCACGAAGAACTACCCAGACGCTTCCCGGATGCAGACGCTGACTGGCCTCGTCCGCCTGGCTGTCGGGATTCACACAATGGCCGGCGAAGTCCTCGCCAGTGTGGAATGGGTTCGTCAGATCACCCGACCTTTCAGCACCTCGCTCCAGATGCTCGACCTCGACCGTCTGAGCAACCCCTACGGGCAGCCGGATACCAAGTTCCTGCGTCGAGGCGTCGTCCGCGACAACTACGGCGCCCCTGTGGGCTACCATGTCCGCAACAGCCACCCGACTGACTGGAGTGATCCTGACGGCTTCACCTGGAAATACGTTCCGCTGACTCGCGGTCAGGTCGTCGGCATCCCGTCGTGGGATCGCCTGCAGATGATCCACATCGTCGACCAGTGGCGTCCGGATCAAAGCCGGGGCATTGCGATGATGGTGGCTGCGCTCAAGGAAATGAAGATGACCCGGAAGTTCCGGGATGTCGTCCTGCAGAACGCCGTGCTGAATGCCTCCTACGCCGCGTCCATCGAATCCGATCTGCCGACCGACGTTGTGATGCAGCAGGCGGGCGGGATCGACGCCAACGCGGTCGCTAACTACGCGACCAGTTATCTGTCGGCCATCGCGCAATACACCGGGTCGAGCCGCAACTTCATGATCGACGGCGTGAAGATTCCCCACTTCTTCCCCGGCACGAAGATGCGGCTGCAGAATGCCGGCACACCGGGCGGCGTCGGATCGGGCTTCGAAGAGTCACTGCTGCGCTATATCAGCGCCGCCCTCGGTGTCGGCTACTCGGAACTATCGAAGGACTATTCCAAGGCCAACTACTCCAACCTGCGCGCCGAACTGGCTCAGACGGATCGCCGGATGCGCGTGCAGAAGCGCACCGTCGCCGACAGGTTCGCCTCGACGTTCTACCGCCTGTGGCTCGAAGAGGCGATCAACGCGGGCGAGATCACGACCGTCTCCAAGAAAGCCCCGAAGTGGTACGAGGGGATGAACGCCGAAGCCTACTCGGCTTGCGACTGGCTCGGCGCATCCAAGGGTCAGATCGACCAGTTGAAGGAAACCCAGGCTGCCGTGTTGCGGGTCAACAACGGACTCGGCACCCTGGAATCCGAACTCGGGGCGCTTGGCATGGACTGGCGTGCTGTCCTGCGTCAGAAGGCCCGTGAGAAGAAAATGATGGACGATCTCGGTCTTGTCTTCGGGCAGGACGCCTCCAGCAAAAACATGATGAACGCGGCGAGCGGAACCCCGAGCAGCACGGGTGACGCGCCCCGCAGCGCCGTAGACGAGGGCAACCAATGAGCGCCTTTACCTCCCGTTTCGCCAACAGTCCGGTGATGGTCGCCAACGACCGTGCCCAATGGCTATCCGATTGCATGAACAACCTGGCCGTCCAGATGGTCGCCATCCGGGAGAAGGAGTCCGCGTCAGCCGACGAAGATTTCTGGCCGGAAGACGAATCCGGCTGGCGGGCGAGCATCCGTCCGTACAAGGTCGAAAACGGAACGCTGATGATCCCGATCAAGGGTGTCCTGCTGCACGATTTCAGCTACCAGTTCGGCTCATGGGCTACCGGGTACATCTACATCCAGAAAGCCTTTGAACGCGGCATGTCCGATCCGGCAGTCCAGCGTATAGCAATGGTCATCGAGTCGGGCGGCGGTGAAGTGGCGGGATGCTTCGACGCGGTCGACAAGGTTTTCGCCATGCGCGGACAGAAGCCGATCCAGGCGTTCGTCAATGAGCATGCCTACAGCGCAGCCTACGCTTGGGCGTCCGTCGCTGACAAGATTATCGTCCCGCGCACTGGTGGTGTCGGGTCGGTAGGTGTCGTAACCTCCCACGTCGACTATTCGAAGGCAATGGATGAAATGGGTGTGAAACTCACCTTCATCTTTGCCGGAGATCACAAAGTCGACGGAAATCCTTACGAACCGCTCCCTGAAGATGTCAAAAACAGGATGCAGGCTCGTATCGAAGGGTTGTACGATATTTTCACATCGACGGTGGCACGAAATCTCGGCATCGATGAAGCGGCTGTCCGCGCAACCCAGGCACTCACTTACAGCGCCGAGGAAGCGGTCAGCATCGGATTCGCGCATGAGATTCGGGCTTTCGACGAAGCGATGGCCTCCTTCGGTGGCCGTTCCGTAATCACAGGAGAAGTAACCATGAGCCAAGAAGACCAGTCCACCGTAGCCCAGGCTGCTCTGGAGTCGGCTCGCGCTGAAGGCCAGAAAGAAGGTGCGCTGGCCGAGCGCGAACGAATTCAGGGTATCCTAGCTTGCGACGAAGCGAAAGATCGTCGTGAGTTGGCATTCCACCTTTCGATGAAAACCGAACTGTCGGTCGAGAACGCCAAGGCGGTCCTCGCCGCTGCCCCGGTTCAAGCTGCCGCCGAGCAGAACGCTTTCGCGGAAGCCATGAAGCACGGCAACCCGAACCTCGGTTCCGAGGGCGGCGATGAAAATCAGCCGTCTGCCGCGCAGCAACTCGTCAACGACTATAAGGCTTTCACCGGCTTTAAAGGAGATAAGTAATCATGACCACGATCAACTATTCTGAAGCCGGCCTTGCCGACATCCAGACCGACTCGTTCACTCAGGTCGAACTGTTTGCCGGTGATACCCCGCCCGTCGTTACCGACTACGGCATCCTCGGCGCCGGTCTGAACGGCACTGGCCTTGCAGCCTGGACGCCGGTCTTCGTCGATCCCGCCACTCGCGCCATCACGGTCGCCCTGTACGGCACGCAAGCGCCGAACGCGATCTCGGTTGCCGCGATCCCGGCAGGCGCAGGCTCCACTTCCAACGTTCCGGTCTACAAGGCGGGCATGTTCAACCGTGACGCGCTTGCCTGGCCGGCCAGCTACGATACCGCAGCCAAGAAAGCCAATGCGTTCGTCCTCGGCGGTGGCAACCAGATTTACACCAAGACGCCCGCCGTCGTTTAACAGGAGAACATCATGGCAATCAACGTCACTCTCTACGATACCGACTCGCTCTTGGGTCTGTACCGGGAAGTACCGGCACCGTCCACGTACTTCCGCAACCTGGCCTTCAATCAGGTCATCACCTTCGAGGAAGAGTACATCGACTTCCAGAAGATCAAGGAAGGCCGCAAGTTGGCCCCGCTCGTCGTGCCGACCGTCCAGGGTCGTGCAGTCTACAGCGAAGCATCTTCGGTAACTCGCCTGAAGCCGGCCTACGTCAAGCCGAAGGATGCGGTCAATCCGGCTCGCGTCATTCGTCGCCGTCCGTCCGAAAGCCTGTTCTCCCCGAACTCGCTGTCGCCGCAAGCTCGCTACAACGCCATCATCGGCGACATCCTGCGCGTCCATCGTGAAACGATTGACCGCCGTGAAGAGTGGATGGCGGCCCGTGCACTGATCGACGGCAAGCTGACCCTCTCCGGTGTCGACTACCCGACTCGCGTTGTGGACTTTGGCCGCGCAGCCAACCACACCGTCGTCCTCGGCGTTGGTGCTCGTTGGGGCGATGCCGGCGTGAAGCCGATGGTCGACATCCAGACCTGGATTGATCGCGTCCGTCGTGCCGACTTCGGTGGCCCGGTCAACCGTCTGACGGTTGGTTCCTCGGTTCTGCCGATCCTCCTGGCCGACGCCGACGTGCAGAAGCAACTGGATACGCAACTGCGCGGCTCCAGTGCCGACCTGAATACCGGCCTGCGTTCTGGCGAGTACGTCGAGTACATCGGCAAGCTCGGCCCGAACCTGGAACTGTGGGTCAACTCCGACTTCTACGAAGACCCGGATACCGGCACGGCAACCCCGTACCTCGATCCCAAGTCCATCCTGCTGACCGGCCCGAACGTCATGGGTGTGCGCTGCTTCGGCGCCATCCTCGACGAGAAGGCAGGCTTCAACGCGATGGCGGTGTTCCCGAAGATGTGGTCGCAGCAAGACCCGTCTGCCACCTACGTGATGACCCAATCGGCCCCGCTGACCGTTCCGGTCAATCCCAACAACTCTCTGACGGCTCAAGTTCTGGCCTGATGACTGACCGGGCGGCCTACGGGTCGCCCATTTCAAGGAGAAGCAAATGCCCAAGCTGATCGCCGTACATGAAATCGTTCGTGGCCCGCAGAACAAGCGCGAAGTGATCGATCCGAAGACCGAGTTCGACGCGACCGAAAAGGAAGCCGAAGAACTGCTGGCCGCTGGTGCTGCCGTCGCTGCCGAAGCCAAGCCGAAGAAGGCTGCCGCCAAGACCGATGACGTAATCTAAGGGAACCGGACATGCTCTCGACACGGGATATGAAACGTCGTGCCCGCGTGCAACTGCATGAGAGGATGTCCGATCCGGTGATTTACATCGAAACCCCGGCGTCCGAACACGTCGGGGTTCTTGCTCGTCTACACCTCAGTTTCAAGGAAATCGGGGAACTTCTCCGAGGCGGATTCGCCGACCGGGCAGAGATGACCCCGAGCGTCGTGTTCATGCGCCAACAGGCGCACGTCGTCCGACAGGGCGTCGTCGTGACTTGCGACATGGGCGCGTACCGCATCGATCAGGTCTACCCGCCTGACGACATCACTGTGACCGCAGAGGTCATCAAACTGACCGACAGTCAAGTGGTCGCAAACGGTTGGGATTTGAACGCGCCGTACTACGGGCTGCCGATCCCGCCGATAACCGTAAGCATGCCGTCCTACCCGGTGTTCTCCAACTGGACGACCATCGTTGCAGCCCCCGGCGAAATGCTTGGTGCCCCACTGTCGGGCTACGATCAGAAACTCGACACAGTTTCCCCTTCACTCAGCTATTTCGGCGAGGCCGCCCCCGGCAGCGCCACTTCCGACGCCGTTTGGCGAATCCGACGCATCACGACCACGGGCAACGATCTCGACGTGGATTGGGCGGGCGACTCAGCCTCGTTCACCTACAAGTGGGACGACCGGCTCACGCTTTCATACTAAGGAGATGTAAATGTCCCGCTACGCTCACGCAGACTTTCTCGATGGTGGCCTGGCTTACCTTAAGGCCAACTGCAACAAGGTCATCCTGACTGACTCTTATTCGTCCACCTACGCCACGGTCAACGGTTCTGCCAAGGTAGCTGAGGCCACGCTGGTTACTGGCGACTTCGCCATCGCCGGTGCCGACGGTGCTGCCCGCGTACTGACCGCGACGCTGACCGGCAAGAGCGGCGGCAATGCGCTAAAGGCGGTGGCTGACGGTACGAACATGCACTTGGCCTTCGTCGACACGGTGAATGCCAAGGTACTGTTCGTCACGGAAGAGTCGTCCGACCAATCGATCACTTCGGGCAATCCGATTCAGTTCAACAGCAACCCGACCTACACTGCCGGCCAGCCGACCGCTTAAGGATAAATCATGCTGACTCCCGCCCAATGCACCACCCTCAAGGCGCTGGCCATGGCCGACCAGACCGCTGCGGCGCTCATCGCCGCCGGTAACGACATGGGGCTCGCCGACTGGTTCAACCAGGACACCGCGACCTACATCTGGCGCACCAGCGTGCCGACGGACGAAGTGTTCGATGCGATCACCTGGGCGAACCTGACGCCGGTCGACGCGCCGGACGGCTCGGCGGCCTACACCAACCGGGCGCTGCTCTGCCAGGCGAAGCAGATCAACCTGCAAATCATGCTGCAAGGCCGTGAGCGAATCGCGGGAGCGAAGGCCACGGTGCGCGCCGGCCTGTCGGATGCGCTGTTGAATGTGCCTTCCGGCGTCGGCGGTGCGATTCGGAGCGCCGGCTGGGCATCGGTCAAGGCGGTACTGTCACGCTTCGCGACGCGCGCCGAAGCGGCACTGGCCACGGGCGCCGGCACGCAAGCTGCGCCGTCGACCCCGGCTTATCACGGGAACCTGAATTACATGGAAATTCCGGCCATCAGGACGGCGGTCTAATCATGGCCGGCGAAGCCATCGTCAAGTGGGGCACGCAGAAGACGCTCGAAGCTAACGGCGGCGCCATCGCCGCCAATGCCGTGGTACAGGCGAACGACGCGACCTACAGCCTGTCCGCCGATGCGGCCAACTACCCCGACGCCGAATTCGTGCTGGCGGCACAGTTTTCCGTTGCGCCTACCGAAGGCGGCGCGCTGGGGCTTTATGCGCGCCCGCTCAACATCGACGGTACGGCCGCCGCCGAAGTGCCGGAAGCGGCGCTGCCGATCTGGTACGTCGGGTCTTTCGCAGTCAACAACGTTACGTCGTTGCAATACATGACGCTGCTGGCCACCGACCTGCCGGCCGAGGCCGAGTATTACATCCACAACGCCGGGGCCGGCCAGACCGTCTCGGCCGGCTGGACGCTCAAGGTCAAGCCACGCACGATCGGGCCAGCCTGAGCCATGAATCTTAAAAGGCCCTGGACGAAACAGCCGACTGGGAATGTCCAGATCGACTGGTCAAATCCGATCGTTCGCAAGCGAAAACTGCTGGATGCGTGGCTGCCGCAGTCGATGGCATCCAGAAGCGTGCTGGGTCGCCGGCCGATTTCATCGGAGCAGATCGGGCTGAAGGGCGGGCGGTTCGGACTCGGCGCCTACGGTATATCCAAGTCGATCCGGTACGACGTCGGCGAATGGGGCGAGTCTGGTCCGTACTGCTTCGTGGCGATCTGTTCGTTCATTAGTTACGGATCTACTAATTCGGTGGTCAGAAAGGATGGCGCCGACATTCCGGTGCAGATTGCGAACAATACGGTTCGCAGCGTCGGTTGGTCGCCAGTCGCGACAGGAGACAGTTTTTTCGCGACGCCGGCCAGCGGACAAAAGCACCACGTGCTAATCGTCAATCGGGAATCCGTCTCGACGCGAAAGATGTACGTGGACGGCGCGCTTGTATTGTCGAATACCGGATTTTCGTCCTACGGCGCCAGCGCCAATCCGTTGTGCTTTTTGGGGACGGAGTCCGACGGCGAGATTTTTACGGCAGCGGACGGTCTGTTCTACGGTGGAATCGCCTTTTCCGATGCGCTTTCCGATGCAGAAAGAGCATCGATAAGCCGAAACCCCTGGCAGGTTTTCAGGCGCCGCCGCCTGACCTTCGGTTCGGTCGTCACCGTCCAGTACGCCCGCCCGATCGCCGACCTGTCGAATACCGGCTGGGTGCCGTCAACCGGTACCGATCTCTACCCGATGATCGGCGAGACGGTGCGTGACGATGCGACGTTTATCGCCGCTACCTTCA
>OFQZ01000106.1_pt1 | contig 32231 bp, 43 predicted proteins | sample 1543011 | NCBI WGS metagenome assembly OFQZ01 (sample SAMN07774216, study PRJEB24372) | wastewater metagenome | isolation source: Exp Tend NO 0WW | collected 2016-02 | reverse complement strand
AACTCAGAGAACTCGTGGACAGGCACATGCGGCACGGTGCTGACGTTGTGGCTGAAGCGATGAAGCCCGACCCAAAGCCCACCCCCAGCCTGATCGAGGCGTGTGCGGAGGCGGCATGCTCCGCTCATGGTTGCGCCGCTACATGGGAGAAAACGATGTTCAAAGAGGAGTGGTTAGTATCCACACGCGCCGCGATCACGCGGTTCCTGGAGGATCCGGTTAGGCACAAAGAGACTGATAGGGCGTGCGATGCGTACTTGGATGCAAAGGAGAACGAGGGCGGAGTCATCGTCAACCTTGTTCGAATGGGTGCCGCCCTCAACGAGTACCGCCGCGTCCTGCTTGAGCGGGTGAAGGGAGGGGTGTGATGGCGAGTGAGAAAATCAGACAGCAAGCCGAGAAGATCGTACGTCAAGTCCTGCTCGACGCCGGGTGTGACTTCATGGCAGAGGATTCTGTGAAGTTTGTAGTGTCCGAACTTGAAGCAGCCGAGCGCGTGCGGGGGGAGGACGATCATGTCGTTCTTATCAACAAATCCAGCACCGACATGGCAGTATGCAGGTTAGACTGCAACGGGGAACCATACGGTCCCGGCATAATCATCCGACATGGGCGTGAACTCGTGATCCGAAAGGCGGTGAAGTGATGGAGAGTGAGGAAAAGACATTCAGAAAACTGATGACTCCGCTGCGTGTGGTTTCAGGAGGCTACACACCCCAAATCGTTGAGGCAGATGGCGCGTGCGTGAGTCACGTCACATCGTGGGGTTCAGCGAACATCAACCCAGAACTTAGCAGATATGTTTCCATGGATGAAGCCCTGTTCAGGGCCAACGAAATCGTCTCCGCTGTGAACGAACTCGCCACGCTGCGGGCGGAGAACGCCGCAATGAAAGCCCAACTCGAAGAAGCCAACCACGGTCTGGCAGTGTCAGAAAAGTTGCGACACAAGGTTGGGGCAGACTGCGACTACTACCAGAAGAAACTCGCCGCGTCCGAGGCCAAGCGGAAGGTGCTGGCGGAGGGGTTGGCAAGAGAGTATTGTGCGTGGCGAGAACACAAAGGCATCAGTATCCCGTCCACATTGGACTACGCTATTAGGAAAGCGTGTGAATACACCGCCGCCACGAATGCGCTGGAGGGGACATGAGAAAGCGTGCTGGCGGCTACATCGGCGAAGCGTTGGGCGAAGGCTTCAAACGAAAAAACTCCCGCGCCAAAGGGAAGCGTTCCGAACTGGAAGCACGCGACTTCCTCCGGCGTTGTGGAATCACCGATGCCGAACGCGGTGCCAGGAACGGCGTGAAGTCTGGCGCTGACATCTTCTCTCCCATGCTTCAAGCGGCTGGAGTCAGGGTGGAAGTCAAGAACGTCGCGGGGATGCGGCTGGGAAATAGCCTTTGGCGCAAGGCGTGCGATCAGGCAATGACCGACAGCGTTACAGAAAACCATTGGTTCCTATTGTGGCGTCCATGCCGTGGAGAGTGGGCAGTGACGGCCACGACTGCCTACGGATTCACAACGATCGTTGGAGAGTTGGGAATCAAGGCGTGGATTGAGGACACCATCATCACCGAGGACGCGATCAAGTAACATGAAATGCAAGCGGTGCTATGCACGGGTGAATGCCGGATGGGATTTCTGCGGCCCGTGCCGACGAATGCCACCAGAGATGCGCAGTGACATTCTCGACACCATCGCGGACATCATGCGAAACCTGAGAAACGGGCGTATACCCATCTCTCAGAAAACCAATGCCCTGCAATGGGCGATCAAACAGATTGAGATACTAAAGGATTCAACCAGTGAACACGAAACACGCGCAGCCGTCAAAGAATCCGTATATGAAGAACTGGCGTCCAAAGACCCCGGCGGAGGTATTCCGTGAGTTTGATGCAATGCGCGGGAACGACAAAATCCGGCACGCCATAAACATCGCCGCTAGAGAGTCGAAGAATCCGTCTCTTACCCTGCGAGATATTTCGGAGCGCCGCAACTCACGCGCCGCAAATGACCGCGAGAGAGTGCTGAACCTGCTACGAACGAACCCGAACGGTTTGACAGACAGGGAGATGCAGTCGGATTTATCCCTAGAACTAAAGACACAGAAGGAACGGCGCGCCGAACTTGTGAGGGCAGGTACCGTTCGGAACAGCGGAGAAACCCGGCGGACTAAGTCAGGTCAGCAGTCGATAGTATGGAAGGCCGAACCGGAATCACTCGACACCGAACACGGAGGCTAAGAACTCTTCGTTTTCCTCTTCCCAATCCTCGTCTTCGCAAGGCGCAGACCCTTGAAACGCCGAACGATTCCGACAGAACTTTCCTTGTAGTAGTCGGCGTGTTCCAGGATTCCACGTCGAAGGGCATCGTAGATGAGTGGCCTCGCCTTCTGAACTGTACAGCCCAAAGCACCGGCAATGTCTAAGCATGACAAGCCCTCCGACTTTGGCTTATTTGATGAAAGAATCCGCAACTGTTCTGCTAGTTGTTCTACGTTCATGCCGATACCTCTGTTGTGCCCGATCCCGACGAAACGTTCGGGATAACGTCAGGAATGGCACCTTTCTTTTTATTGCGCCAATCGAGGATGACGCCACCATATTCGGGTACGGCGCTGGGTACCACCTTCCAACCGAACGAAGTTAGCGCCTGCCAAGCCGGGGTAGTTATCAGCAACCCACCCGAGTTTTCATAACACCCGTACGTGTGTCTGTGGGACCGCACAACCACGGATGGGGGTGATTTACCTGAGTCTACTGCTACCATGCGTTCCTCTGCTAACTGCATTGAGAACTGGGTAGCGTAGAGGGCTTTCCTACCGCTTGTTCCGATGTGATGCTTGAAGGAACATAGGCACCCGTTGACTCGGATGAGCCAATGGTGTGCCGCACGCTGGCCGGTGTCCGGGTGTTTGACGGCGTTCAATGCCTCTCCAATGCCGTTTTCCGCACTGTGCCCAACGTGGGCTTCGGTTCCCTTGGTGATGTAGACGGCGTGGGCCTTGGAAGCGAGCGGTCGAAGAACCTCAACGGCTATTCGGGCGTGAACGCCAGGATCGGCATGGACGATCTGGCGGCTTCCGTGGTGGTTGCCCTCGATGCTGTCGCCATTGACCACGAATCCCCAACGCACTCCGGCTAGGTGGGTGAGCGCCCACGTTTTGAAGGCGCACCAGCGATCCCATATATCGTCCTGAATGGGGTTGAGAATCCAGCCACCATCGTCTAGGAGTGGGCACATGGGATGGCACAGTCCGACCGTCGATCCGCAATGAATGTCGGAGACGACCAGCAACGCTTGGATTGGTTTCGGCATTGTGTGTTCCCGTTTATTCTGTGATTCGCCTGAACCAGTCTGCTACGCTGGCGCGGATTCTAATTGAAAGCCTCTTTGCTTTCAGGGCGCATCCGCAACCGGGCACATCAAACCATCCACGATGTTTTGTCGTGATCGACTTCCAGACGCGAACCGGGTAGGGGATTCCAACCCACCGAATCCACAACCACCGCACCCAGCCGTTATCGTCGGCCTGCTTGTTCCGTGGGCAAGCCTTCCCGTGGACGTGAGACGCCACAAGCGATTTGCTTATAGAACACCTATCGACCTCTCCGCCGCCGGCATCGCGATCAAGGATTCGGCTCGGACACAGGGCGCAAACGATTTCGCGTGTTCGATACAAGTCCTGACCAACTATCAAGAGGCTTACCGTCCGCATCCGCTACACCCCTTCCCCCTAGCGCCGCCCAACGCTCTCTCCAACAGGCCGCCGCTTGTCCTTACCTTGGGTGCGCCTACGGCCCTATCTGCCACCTTGATTATCCGATTGGACCGAAGTTGCGGGCTTTGGTTCTGGCATGGATTGGTTCCGAAACAATCGCCGCCGCCGCTCACGCTCCAACTCAAACTCTGCTCCCAGGAAATCTCCTTCACACCGCCCCAGCCGGTTTCGTCGTACCTCGGCTGCCCGCCGACGCTGACCTCGGCCCGAAGGTCATTGGCGAAGAACGTCCGAAGCGTTCCGTTGGAAGTGAAGAATCCTCCGTCACAGCGCTGGTCCCCGCTCCAGGTCGTGTCTTCGAATGGCTGTAATCCCCACACGCACGCGAGATTGTTGAGTATGAAAGGATCATTGCAGTCAGCGTCGTAGCGGTAGTGGCCGGAGCACTGCCCAGCATCGAACATGGCCGCGACGTTGGACCCATACGCACACCCGCCCGCCGCGTACTGGGACACACCTTGCCGCAGCAGCCCGCACCCTTCTCCAAGTACCCACGCCTGCCCACTTCCGAACGTATTGACCTCGGTATCCACCCGGCCCGCCGAGAACGAATCCAGCGAGCATGGAGGCTGCTGGCCCGGCCCTTCGGGCGCGATGTCGATTCGCGCCCAGTGCTTTCGGGTGGTGCGCTCGAGAGTCCCCTGGATTCGATTGACCACCCGAATGGCGGCGTCGCTGGATCGGTCACACACGAACTCAAAGACGTACGTTCCGGACGCCTCGCACTCCTGGTAGACGATCGGACCTTGTGGGTCGATCCTGGGCGTGCATGGGTGGCCGTAGGTGGCCATGATCGTAGAGGTTTCTCTACTGGTGATGGTCAGGACATACGACTCTCCACACACACAGCAATGGGTTCCCGACGGATCGCCGGCGAAGCCGCAGGTGCCATTAGCGGCTACCTGCGCGGCACAACACGACGGGCATTCTCTACACAGAGGATCGGAGCATCCCTCCGGTGCTATCTCCAGACCCGGTCCGACGTTGATGATTGGTTCACCGTCCGGTATGTCGCGCCCAGCCCGCACCGTGTCCGGGTCTGTGGCATAGCAGGTTCCAAAGATTGATACTACCTGCGAGGCATCGGCGCGGATAGTGGTCCTGTCTGGAACGTAGCCCGGGCACTCTGGCCGGTTCATGTAGAGCCAACCAAAGATGCCTGGGTTGCAACACCACGCCGCCCGGACCCAGTTCGGGCACGGATCGCCTCCGCAACACTCTTCTGCGCAACTCGCATCGACGAGCGCCCGCCTGTCCGTGTTTGCAACAAGGGCGCGGCGTTCGGTGTTGGCGAGTATTCCGGCCATGTGTCAACTACACGGGCTGGGGCAGGAATCCGGCAACTGCTGCGGAGCCGGAACCTCGGACGCGATTGGCGATGGTGAGTCGGTTTCCCTCGATGATGCGAGCGTTGGGACCGTAATATACAGTTGTGAGTGTCACCGGAGACTTGAGACGGCTTGCATCCAACAGGCCGTCAACATACACCGAAGTGATGGTGGTGGCACAGTTCACAAGAATAACGGTCCCTGCCGATCCAATCCTAATCTCACCCGGAGCGGAGGCGGATGTAGTAACGTCATAGACGCACGTTCCGCCACGTACCCAGAAGTTTCCAGCGCCACCAGCGGCGGTCCTGTTGATGTTGTGAACACCACCGTCTATGTCAACAATAGTCAGCGCCGTTGCGTTGTAGCCAATCGTTGACTGTCCACCGTGCAGATAGGCGTTTGTAACTACCGTTGATTCGTTCACGTTGAGCGCCCCGCCTCCGAATCGGATGTTGGAGAACGTACCCTCTGTGAGATAGGCCCTTCCTCGCGCCGTCATAAAGAAGTGCGTTATGAGATTGTTGTCGCCCTTGGCACCCAGGAACAGAGAACCGGGTCCGGCGAAAGAGATTCGAGACGCCGAAGATGCGTCGGCGTCCAGTTTCAGAGATCCAGCCGCAGACCCGATATTCCCGAGAAACGTCTGATAGATGTCGATGTACTCAACACCTTCGGTAAGACTTGACCAGTCGAGAGAACTGGTAATGTTCGCAGAACCCTTGCTGATGATGAGGGTTGCGGAATCGGCAATGCCAGATCCTGCGGTACCGGCGGCAACCTTCCAACCACCAGACGCCAGAGTAGTTACGCCTTCGTCCAAGTATTCGATAGCCATTAGACATTACCTCCATCAGTCGTCGTGATCGTCATTGTTGCGTACGCCGCAGAAGCGTTGGCGGTTGTGACCGCCACGCCAAGATATGGGAAATCTACCGCAAGAATCTGAGTGAGCGGTGCCGTTTCGTCGATGGTTTTTGGAGTCGAGAGTGCTACCCAATCCGAAGTTAGCGTACCTGTTCGATAGACGGTAAGGACGCCATCCGACCAGGCCCCGTCTTCCAGTTCTACGGAAATCTCGGCGTTTACGAGTTGCCCATCGGACCCACGAAGGCACGGAACGATTACAACGGTTTCTATGCCATCGTCTCCATAGCCGACACACTTTCCGAGAACGCCTATTTTCACACTGCGAAACGTGTAGATCATGCTGGCACCTTCCCGCCACCGCCGCCGCCAATGGTGCCGGTAGAAGTAGATCCGCCAACTCCTATGGAACCCACAAACGTGGAACCGTCGGTTCCGGGGGTAGGCGCTGGAATGAACGTACCGGGGTACAGGGGGTCTTCTATGAGCAGGGGAGTTCCCAAGATTGGCGTGCCGTCGCAACTCACAATCATGGGAAACTCTGGTCGGGCGAACACGATCAGTTCCGACCCAAGTTCCACAACTGAAACGGGCTCTCCGGGCCTGAGCGCCACAACGTCGATCGACGGGAAGTAGTCAGAGAATGACATACCACGCGGTCGGACGTTCTGATATTCGTCCGTGGTTCCGTTGGGAAGATTCACGGCAATGGTGTACGTGATAGCAGAGGACGGCGCTGGTCCGTCAATGTTTGACGACACAACAAAGCCTTGCATGTAGGTCGCGTTCATGGTCATATGGAGACGTACTCCATTCCCGGAAGGTTTCGCCATTCCGAATAGAGGCTAACGTCGTCAACCGCCGTACGGAGGACGGAGAACACCGGCCTAGCCGACGGACCACCATCCGGCGACGGCGACATGACCCAGACATGGTGTGGCGGTCGGAAGAGCGGGTACTCGAATCCGCCAGATATGATCTGGAAGTTTGGAAGAATAATCAGCGGTTCCGAGCCACCGCCCACGGTTGTAAGACCATCCGTTGACAGCGGAGGAGACGACCCGGAATCCCCGTCCCATCGGTGGATGAACCGAACGATCTGGGCGCTGTAGTCGTCACCACGAATGCCCAGCCCAAGCGGCTGGGTATCGCACCCCTTGTACTTGTATGACCTCGGATCGTCGCCGAACTTGTGCAACTGACCGATGCGGTCGCGTATGGCGATTCGCTGCTCCAGTGACGGCGACCACGTAACCACCTCGATGGTCAGTTCGCTGGAGTCGGAGGCTACGATCGTCTCTTCCTGTGCGTAGTAGCGCTGCTGTACTGGTGCGCCCGTGCCGTTGCCCGCCGGAATGCTCTTCGTGGTCAGTTTGGCGATGGGGCATTTGATCCCGACTTCCCTGTTGGTTTCATTCCATCGCCATGTGCCAACCTCATTCGGATCCTGGCGCGGCGTTGTGCCGCCCGTTGAAGTGAAGTTTTCGTAGACACACTCACACTGCCAGCCCTCGGTAAGCCCGATTGGGTTGGCAATGCGGCGTTTCATCCGGAGGGCGGGCTCGGTCGGGTGAGGCGATCCGTTGGACGGTAGCGAAGGATCGGCGAGCGGCGGCTGGTCTGTCCGATCATTCGTTTGGAACGTGCGCGTACGTGATCGGGTACCCGATATGTCCTCTGAAGCCGTGCGAGGAAGTGGGATTTCGTACCACGCCACTAGACACCCCCAATGATGCGGAGCGTCTTATCCGCCTGTCGTGCCCGCAGTTCCAGGGCGTCTCCAACCCTTGGATCGAAGGTAATGCCAGAAAGGTTCGTAGATTGCTGTTCGGCTATTTCCCTGAAAGCGTCGAGGCGGGCTCTTTTTTCGGCGTCTATTTGCAGCATCTTCTGCCTGTGTATCTCTTCGTTGTACTTTTTTGCTGCTGCTGCCTCGGCGTCGAGCGATTGCAGTTTGCTATTCAGTTGTATGCTAATCACTTCCAGAGCGGCGTCGAGTTCTGTTCCTTGTAGCGTTTCGTATGCGTGTTGTTCCTCAATAAGTGATGAGTAATACGCGCCAGTGTATCCATCAAGGTTTGCCACCCTTGCCTTTGACACGTCATACTCGCCCTTTATACGTGCCCTTGTCTCTGCGACAAGTGATTTGGCCTCATCTTCCTTCTTGTCCCGAGCAAACTGCAATTCGATATTGCGCTCTGCTCGTTCCAAGCCTTCATTGGCTGCAGCAATGGCGGCTCTTCTTTCGGCGCGCCTGTTGTCAGACATTGTCTCTTTGATATCCAGAGCGGCCTGTCTCTGTTTTTTGTATAGATCGTTGGCCTCTGCAAGAAGCCGGTTTCTCTTAGATAAGGCACCTTCATCTTTGTTTTGGAAATCAAACTTTGAAAAGGCGCTGATTCCCGCGTCAAATGTTTCCTGATAGACTTTTTTGGCTCTCAGCGCCTCGTTTGCCGAGTAGTTCCACGCAGCGGAAATGAGACTGATGGCGCTATAGACGGCCGTGCCAATTCCTATAAACCGAGTCATACTAGACAAAATAGACGTTATGGGGCTCAAATCTTTGCCGACGCTTTTTCCGATTCCAGAAATAGAAGCATCGGCCTTTTTCGATGCTTCAACAATTGGCGCAGCATCGCCCGTGAATGCTACATTCACCTCGCCAACCGTACCGCTGCCCAATCCTGCTCGGCTCATGCGATTCCTTACTAGTTGGACGAGTCAATGATTCCGGTCCCGCGAATCTTTCCGCTCACGATGATCGGGCCGGTTGCCGGACACGAGATGTTCATGGTTTGCAGATACGCATTTCCGGTGTAGAGGTTTTCGCCCGCATGCGCCGCTAGGACAATCTCCTCGGACGGAACGCCGCCGGAGTCATCCATCACCTGCTCACCAAGCGTTCCAGCGGTAAGAATCGAGGCGGTTCCGCCACCCACAACGATCGCGCCAGTGGCCACAAACGAATATCCATACACCTGTTTACCATCCTCGGGTGCAGACGCCGACCAAGTTCGCTCGATCGTGACCACAGACAGCGCAACCGTGTTGTCTGTGGTTTCGTCCGATAGGCGAAACGTCATGCCCGGCACCGTGTCTCCCTGCTTGTACACGGCGGACTCGGTAACGCTTTGATCCCGGATGCCCTGCCACGAACCCGACACCTTGACAAGGCGCTTGGGTCGATAGAACATCCAATCGTGGCTGTTGGCGATGATGCCATCGGAATCGAGCGGTGTAACGTCCTGTTCGCCCCAGTCAAACGCAAGAGAGAACGATTCAGAACGGCTCACGTAGGCTGTGCCTGACCCCACCGTAATCAGGCCCGTGTGTCCCATCTTGCGGGTGGTCTTCGGGAACCGGCCAGAATAGTCGATAGACCACGAACCACGAAGGTTTCCGTATGACAGGTAGGTAGCACCCAGGGCCGTGTTATTGTCTTCGGCGTGAGCCTCGGAAAACGACGCGGATTGGACGGCAATACCAGTCGTAGCAGCCGGGTCAATCAACTGGTATAGGTAATGACCAGTGCCGGTTGCACCAGCGGACTGGATGACGACGCTAGATCCTGATGCTGGTCTACCCACTTGACACCTCTTACGTTAGCGGGCGGCTTCGCCCGTATGTGAACCTAAACACCAATGACGTTGACAATACCTTTTCGTCGTATGCGGTTTCGCCAGATATCCACCAGAACCCGGAAGCCGGTGTCCACCCAGACCACGACGAAGAATCTGGTGCGAACTTATGAAGTCCGTAGGTGGGGATTCCCCCAACCTGAGATGAAGAGTCTCCGAAGATTCGTTCTGCGATGGTCAGAATGTCAACGTCCCCGGTATCCCCGACGCGCTGTGGCGGCTTCCCGTAGATGTCGAAGTTGACCAGCAGTTCTATTTCATCACTTTCAAACGTGGGACGCCCCTGATTCGACGCTCCAAGTCGCCACACCACCACGGGTAGCCCCGACGCTACAGTCGATTCGATGTCTGTGGTGTAGTTGCGCCGGAACCGCGACGGACCAGCACGGTCGGCGTCGTAGAGAAGGCCGTCGGTCGTATTGAACAGACCACCGGGTCCGTTGTCACCAGTCAAGCGAGCGTGAATAGCAGCGGCAATGTTGACGAGGTTCATGCGCCACCCCGCAAGATAGAAGAGGCGACGGACGATACCCGGGCGTTCCATTCCTTCGCGTAGGTTGATCGGATCGACTGCACAGCCGCATTAGCACCAGATCGGTACGCCAGCGTGCCCCACGGCCGGGCCGAAACTGACGCCTTCAGAGCAAACAGAACCTCGAACCTGGGCTTGGTGCCCTTGGCGTTTCCCAAACGCTTGGCAAGGTTTCCGCCCGTTCCGGGCTTGCCGGGAATCCAGACCAGCCCACCGATATTAGTTACCGACTTCGCGGCTAGCAGCATGTCACGAGCCCGCTTTGAAACCGGCACCGTCAGCCACTTGTCCCGCTTGCGTACGCCGGTCTGCATGAATCGACCGTGTCTCTCATTCGTTCCAGCCATGGCAAACAGAGATGTTTCGTTGGCAGGGCTTATCCTAATGGACTGTGCGAGCCCGCCCGTGCTCTTCCCGGGCCAGCCACCACCACGAGAACCCCACGCCGGTATCGAGTTGAGACCATTCTTCATGGTGCCCTGCATCGAGACGGCACCGGAGTTGAGCGCCGCCGCCGCCGATTGCCGGAGGGCAGCAACGATCTTCTCTCGCGGGAATCTGACGGTTACGCGCACGCTCATTGTGGTGCAACCTCCTGATTCCACGTTTCGAGGTAGACCCGCTGTAGCACGTCACGGTCGGCACGCTGAGTAGTGGCTGGACCAATGACCCGGTACACAACCTCATCCGATCCGTTATCGACGGTCACGAGGCTTTGAGCCGTGATCCTGAAATCGGTCAGGCCGAAAGTGTCCTTCAATACTTGCGGTGCCGGGAACAGGCCAGAATACCGGAGCGATCCGAGTTCTCCGCCAAGCGTGATATGGTCGTCTCCCGAGAGTGGCGTGATCCTGCACGGGATATCGACGGCGTCGTCGAGTTCTGTGGGGATAGCCTGCCCGGTGTAGTCCTGTGAGAAACCACCAAGCCCGATCTGGCGCTCCACGGATGCAGTTTGGTTGAGAAGGTGGTATGGAACGTTCATGCGTCATACCTCCGCAACTGCTCCATGCGTTTGGACCAGTCCGCCCAGCGGTCCCCGGATGACCTGAGCGAATAGGAATATGACTCGATAGACTCGCTTTGAACGGATGGATCTCGCCCTGCCGACGCTAGAATCGCATCGACCATCTCAAACTGAATGGCCTTTAGGTAACTTGGAATCGTCGCGTTGCCAGCGATGTACGTCACTAGGATGTTTTGGAACCCTACGGGCCACACGGCACGATCGACGTACACACCAAGGTCTGGTGCCGATTCGGTGTATGCGAATCCCGCCGGTGGCCCGTTGCGGTGCAGTCGCCCACGGCTGGAGACTGCATATGACTCGCTCGACAGCGTGCATGTCGAGGTACCAATCTTGATCTTGACAGACGACACGGACGTGACCGGCCAGTTCCGTAGAACGATGTCGTGGTCACCGTCACCGTCGTATGCCTGATCTGTGTACGTTGCTGTCCCGAAGTCGTCAACTCCTACAAACTGTTCGATTTCAGATGCGGAAGTATCGAGCGCCTGAACGATCTGCGCATCAAGACCGGAGTGGGTTATCTTGGCGTGTGTCTTGTATTCAGTTGACGTTGCTATTGCCATATTTAGACCGCCACAAGTTGCGCCTGAATGGTTGCTGCTGTACCAGAGAAAGCCGTAGCGGTCAATACAAGAATCCCGAACGCCGAGTATGTTTGCATGTACGAACCCAGCACCCCGTCGCCAGACGAAGAGCCATATCCAACGTCCTCTTTGAAAAACATGGTATATTCTGGTGTTCCGTACCTATATGTGGCGTCTCCGTCAGTCGTTGTGGCTGTGGTCAACGTGATATTTGCATCGAGCGACAATCCTCCAAGCACTCTACGAAACAAAATAGTGCCATCGTTTGGGATAGTCGTGTCTCCAACAGAAATCTTTGTAGAGTTCCCGGTAGCGTAATAAAGCCGGTACACGTTGACTACCGGGCTTGTGGTGACAAGAGTCAGCGTCGTACACCTGGTACGAATAGCCACACGCTCAACGGTTGGCGAGAGAAGAACGATGCTCGCATTTGTCTCTGTTGAAGAGAACGGAGCCCGAAGGACAGTCGCAGTCGCGGCGGTTGCGGCAAGATTCGCATGGGCAATGACCGAGTTTCCCGGGGCCAGACTTACGGCAGGCAGAAATGTTCCCACTCTTCACCTCTTTGTGTGGTTGTGCTTTGTTTTCGATTCGGGTCAACACGAGAATACCTCTTTGGGAGGACCACTCTTCCAGAAGTCATCTACACGCTGATAGATGTGCTTCATGTTCCTGTCCGGCCACATGGCTACAAGTTCCATGTGTCCGATGACAACAGCCGGAGCAATAGCAAGCGTGTTCCCAGCGGCCTTCCACTTGTCCCAGAAGTACATATCGTCGTCGAGGCGTCCCTCTTCCCACTCGCCAGACTCATTGGGAACACCCAGGAACCACGGATGCGCCATTTTCTTGAAGGCCGAAGCCCGGAACACGGTGAGTCCAAAGTGTGCCGACTTTGCAGGCACAACCTCATTTCGCCACCGAGAACCATCGGCACCATTCATCAGAACGTGAACACCATCCCTGTGCGCCTGCACCGGAGCAAGAGCGTCGATTTCCGGATGGGTTTCCATCAGCAACAGCATCCTGTCAAGATGATCCTCGGTGAAAAGGCTATCAAAGTCCATCGTCACGATGTACTCAAACCCGGCGTCGATATTCCGCTTCAGCGTCCGCTCGATGCACTGTCCCCAGAACGCGCCGGTAATCGCGTCAATCTTGATTCCCTTGTGTGGCAGGGCGCGGAACAGGCACTGCATCGCGGCAGTGAACGTCAGGCGAGGCATCGAGAGAACGGCACACGTTGCTTTGGTAAACACACCATCCTTGAAGCACTCAGGGGGCTTGTACCCCTCAATGTTGGCGCAGAACGGAAGGGCGGAAGTGTCGCTATTGTCAGACTTCCATGTGTCGAGGCTGGTGAACCCGGCCACCTGAAACGCCTCCCACAAAGAATCCTCGCAGTACATGGATCCGTGGAAATCGTTGGCGTCGGTCTGACCGCCAAGAAGCACGGATTCATAGTCAAACTTGTATACCTGTCCGTCCGTGTTCTTCAGTTCCGTAACACCATCCAGCATCATCCTGGCGGCTTTCACGGCGTCTGGAACGGACACGCGAAGTCGTCCGCCTGGCTTCAGTGCCCGGAACCAGTCTTTGAGAACCGCATCGCGTTTGGATTTTGGGAAATGTTCTAGGATGTGGCTCGCGTAGATTTCATCCACAGACCCATCGGCGTATTCGAGCGGGTACGCTTCGCTTCCAGACTTCCTATCAATCGTGGTGAAGCCTTCCCGCGCCACGTCCCCGCCGCCAAGGTTCAGGCGGATGGGCGCTGCAAACGTCGTGTCGATCGTTGACATAAGAGGAGCGGACCCCTTTCGGGATCCGCGCCTTGATTACACGGAAACTGCGGTAAGAACGCCGCGATTGCTCGCGGTGGACGGGTCGCGTTCGCCCTGCCAACCCTTCACGTTGATATTCAGGGTTGCGCCACCAGTGACGCCCTGATACTTCACGCGGAGGTTCTTCTTTCTACCCTTCAGGCTGATGCCAAACACCATCGTATTTGGCGTGGAGGTTGAGGTAGCGGGAATCACAAACTCGCCGGTAGCGGCGGTCGTGTTCGTGGTACCCGTCAGGCCGGAGATAGCGGCGTAGGAAGTTCCGTCCGCTTCCTCGATTGCCAGAGCCGTCAGAGTCACGGCGGACGTTGCCGCTGTGGGTGCGATAACAGACACTTCTACGGTCGCATAAGCCCAGGTGTCAACGGCGCACGAAACCGAAGCCGTTGCACTCGTGGACACCGTGCCCACCTGCTGGAGCAAAACCTTTGATGCCATCGGATGAATCATGGAAGTCCCTTTCGATTACGTCGTGAGCGCGACGATGTTCTGTTCGGTCAAGTCGGTACGCTGGGTGCCGTGGATGTTGATGGAGTACCGGGTGGTGATCCACCAGCGGAACGAATCGGTTGACAACCCGGTAGTGGGATCCGGCTTGATAGTCAGGTCGCGGTATTCGCCGACCATGGACCCAGCGCGGAAGTTTCCGAAGTACATCGACTTCGTAGTGGCAGCGGTGGCAATGGCCATGCGCTGAGAGAACTTGATGGGGATGCCCATGAAGTCTCCGCCGGTCATGTCGGGGCTCATCGTGAAGAGCGTCTTGAACTGCGAAGTGGCGGTGTCAAGCCGAGCAAGAACCTGGACCGCGAACTGTCGGGAGCAAACGCCGCTAAGGCCAGCCCCGCTACCGATTCCCTGGAGTTTCCCAATCGCCCCGAGGAAGTCGGAGAACACCGCAGAACTCCAAGCGTTGCCGGTCAGAGTAACGCTGCTGATGTTCGCAGAGTTTGCCAGACCAGTGAACGAGTTGTATGTGCTGGTGCCGTCGCCCTTGAAATAGGCGTCGTCGATCATGTTGTCGTAAGCGATTCGCACCTTACGCATGATGACATCGCCAATATTGAACGCCGAATCTTCCATCTCTTCCATCGTGCTCTCGATGTATCCGCCACCCTTGCGGGCAACAAGATTCACACGACCGAACGATGGGGTAATAGACTGGAGCGAGCCGTTCTCTGCCACGGGGAGGAGCGAAATATCCGCCGACTCGACCGGGTAGGAAACGGCCTGACCGCCCATGCGCACGACGTTTGCAATCTGGCGGGCGACGCCAGTAGGCTCTCCGTTGTAGATCAGTTCACGGACAAGTTCAGCCGGGGGAACGAGGTAGCCACCAGCGGCGTTGTCGTAGGTCACAAGCCCCTTCGTGATGTCGGTATCGCGGGACTTGGTGGACCACGAATCGACACCGCGAGCCTTCATGGTGTTGACGCGGAAGCAAGCACCGATGAGTTCGGCACAGTCGGCATCGGGGATAACGGTTTGACCGCGCTTCGCCTTGGCCTCGAACGACTTGCGTTCCATGTTGGGGATGAAGAAGGATTTGGGGGAATCGTCGCCAGCCCGAACCTTCTCGATGACTCCAGCCTCGGCCCGAAGGCTCTGCTTGGTTGCGGCCTTGACGCGGGTTTCTTGCTCAGGCTCGGAATCAACCGAGATAGCCGCGCGGGTGTTCCACGCCTTTTCAACGTCAACGGGGATTCGGTCGGTATCTTCCAGAATGAGGTTTTCGGTTTCAATGAACGCTTTGACGCTTTCCAGCGTCGGCTTGTTATCCGCAAAACCGGCCTCCCGGAGTGCGGCAAGCAAACTCTTTCGACTCTTCATAGTTGCCTTTCGTCTGTGTTGGGTTGATATGCACAACCGAGGACAGCGACGGATGTACCGGGGCGCACGGGGCGACGCGGTAATCGGGCAACTGGCAAATCGGAAAACTCCGACCGGACGTTAGCCCGGTATATCGGAGTGTGTCTACTCGACGACTACCCGTCGCTGTTCATTACGAACCACAATAACCCTTTGTTCCGGAAGCCCAAGCGCCCGGGCAGCAGATTTCGTAATCAGCCCCTTTGTCACAAGTCGATCCAGATTGTTTAGCATCTTGGCAGGCTCGCCAGTCGGGTACCCACCCGAGAGCGTGTTGCACGGATTGCAGGTCAGTGAGTTTTCGAGGCCCAGCCATTTGGTGATGGTTCTTGTGGCCATTCCACCACCCAGGCCGATCCTATTAGATTCCTCCGCCGTGGGGGTTCGGGAGTCAAGGCACCGGAACCCGATAGACGATCCGATCTGCCCGAACTCCCGCACGTAGGCCGCAACCGCTAGACCCAGTTCGTTCTTGATAAGCCCGACCTTGATGGTCCAGCCGGTTACGCCCGGGGCGACAGCGCCCATCTTCAGGGAGTCTTTTCTGCCCTTTCCGACCGTTTCACATATCCCGTACTGGTGTTCCAAGTAGACAGGTAGCCCCCTCTGGTTCCAATATGACCAATCTGCACCACGAGGATCGACGATATCCCCGTCTAGATCCACGGCGTCGGTCGTGATGACGAGGGAAAGCGTCATGCCTCCGTCCGGCGCGTCTGTGATCTGCGAACCCTGCCCGTACGAACTGGCAAAGCCCACGTCGGCGGAATCCTCGACCATTGATCGCTTGCGCAGGTCGCGTAGCCTGTTTGACATATATTCTTTGATGTCCATGTCTATTCCTTCACGGCCATTTGGTCACATCGGCAGTTTGGGTGCAGCGGGTACCCGCGCACGTCACGCCATGTAACGTATTTGGTTCCATCCGATCCAACCACCAGCGTCCCGGATGGTGCGTAGACGTGGTCAAGCGGCACGGGACCAGCCGCGTACTGAGAGAAGAACGCTTCGCACACCGGGCAGGCGTCTATCGCTAGAATCCATTGCTTCTTGTCAATGCCGATTTGCCCCCATACGTGCAGGTCGGTTTCCATGTTGACGGTCGCGGTTTCTGTCTTAGCGATGCGAACGGCCCGCCACGGTGCCTCGTCTGGAAGGATGCGCCGAATCTCCGCAACAGCATCGGGAATGGATGATCCGCCCTCTACTGCCATGAGAATGGCCTGGGTCAGTTCGTCCTGTGTTCCTTTGCTGATTTCGGAGGCAAGCCGCACGACGTAGTTCTCCACGAACCGGCGGGCGTCCTGTGGGTTGATGTTGGCGACCGCCGCCGCAGGAACCCCGCCAGACCCGGCCCGACGAATCGCCTCGTCACTGACGCCAGACAGCGGGTCTTTGAGAAGATCCGCCAGTTCAGAGGCCGCTTCCGGGCCAAGATCGACCGTTCCGTTGGGGTTTACGGTCAGGTTTTCCGCATTTCTGCGGTACCAGAGTTCCAGAGAATCGGCGAAACGCTGGATTCCACGCTCGCTCAGCGGGTTGGGTGCCGCCTTTCTGGCGTGCTTTTTGTCGCAACATGTTTTTGCGTACCGGAAAGGGATCGAAACCGGCTCGCGTTTCTTGGCAGACTTAGATGAGTCCGTTTGCTCTTCTGGGTCGGCGCTTGCCGAGTCGGTTTCGGTTTCTTGGTCAGTCGCAACGGGCGGGGCCTGTGGAATCGGGAATGACGGACCGGATGCCGGAGGGTCGTTGCCCCAGGGCTCAGCGCCCAAACCAAGCCACGCCCTACGCTCATTGATCGTGGTTTCTGATCGTGTTGCCTGCACCCGGTTCGCAACAACACTTTCGGCGTCTGGTACCACCCCAATATACGCGATGAAGTACACCGATGGGTCCAGCCCTAGCACCTCGAGCAGGCAATCATCCTGCTCGGCATCGGTGTTGAGCATCGGGTAGATCGTGTCGCGCCGGTGGGTAATCACAGAGGCGTCGGCATTGTCAAACGTAGATGCGTTCATGTCCTGCAACGCCTCGGGGATTCCAGCCGCGTTGCGGATCGTCTTGTTCATTCGGTCTATCTGGGTATCAAACATCGTGTCCTTGGGTGAGAAGGACATCGTTTTGATATCGACGCCACGAGCCACAAGCGGGCGCATGACGCGCAAAACGCCTTGATGCCTGTTGGCAATGGCAGCCCTGGCGTCCGCAACGTTTGCCGCCGACGTTGAATCTGAAAGCAACAGAGCCCAGTCAGGACGCTGCATGTTGTCCCATGATGCGGACATGGCCACCAGCGCCTTCTCCAACAGACCGGCCTCGGTATAGGCGGACGCCACCCAGCCCTCGCCACGGTACAGGCTTGTGGGAGACGGACGGAATCGCCACGATACACACTCTTCGGGCAGGAACACCCGACCAACACCGGCGGCCTTGCTGAAGTCTCGACCATACAGGATTTGAGTCGGGTATCCATCGTTTCCAACGCGAACGCTCACGAACTGCGGGAGCATCGGAAGAATGGCGATTCCGTCCTCTGAGTCATTCACGACGTGCGCCCAGTAGTCTCCAGATACCTGTTTATAGAAGAACTTTTCAAACCTGAACTCTGAACCAGTCTGGAACGGGTTGGGCTTTCGCAAAAGCGCCACCTCTGGACCGCTGACGACCTCTACGGCGTCTGACGAGCCAAGCACGTCGATAGACTTGGCGTTGACTGGGTTCGCCGTGTGGCCCCGTAGGTACGCCATAACGTCATGCGATACCGACTTGGCCTGAATCTTCTGCCCGCCCACGCCGCTCCGGCGAAACAGACGCGGAACACACGACGATGCAACCATCGCGTTGTAGTTGGCGCAGCGGCGTACCTGCCCATTCGCCACGGCTAGCGCCCGCATCGACGCTGGATCCACGGTCGATAGCCGCGTCTGGTCATACATGCGGACGGACGAATCCGCCCAGTCCTGCATGGATTTGGTGCCGAACGCGAACGCCCGCAACTTCTCGAAAATGCCCATAGGCTACCCGGCTTTCTTTGATCCATCCCAGACAAACCCACACAGCATCAATGAGATAACCGCACTCGCCCCAAGCACACGCCAGAAATGAACGTCAAGCACTGCCAGAGCCAACGCCAGAAACCCAAGGATGTACACGGCCATACCGAGCCAGAAAAACACTACCTGTTTCATAATCTACCATTCCTCCATATTGTTTGTGCTTACGTCTCCGTCGTCCACCCACACGCTTGGAAGTTCCGGAGACTCGATAGACATTACAAAGTATCTCATCGCATCGCACGAGTGATCGTTGAGTTTCACCGGGTCTTCCTTGGCGGTCGATCCGTCTTTCTGCTGGGACCACATATACCCCTCTAGTTCCGCTATCAATCCCTGCGGCCTCCCCTTTTCGCGTAGCATCGCGTCCGCGCCAACCAGGGCACTCCGAAGCAAGAACAGGCGCGCCTTGCCGTCACCAGCCGGGCGGAGGCGTTCTGATACGGCTTGGATTCCCGGTGATACATCCTTCCGTGCTGGGAACGTCTCAATCCCGGCGTCGCGCAGGGTGGCACGGTCTTCGGCGTCGTGGTCCGAAATGGTGTGGACGTACTTTTCGGATCCGGACAGTTCTTTGATTTTCTCTGCGTGGTCCTTGACTGTGATTCCTTGCCGGTACCACTCACGATACAGGTAGGCCCTACCGTCGTGATCGACGGCCCACCACTGGCAAACAAAAGGATTCGTATATCCAAAGTCGATCGACCTGTACTTTGGCCACGTTTCCCAGCCCTTTGGCATCTCATCGATGATGTGCATGGAACGATCGAAGTTCTCATAGACAAGCCCCTCGGAAGCGGCCCACTGTCCAAGAAACAAACGCGCGTGTCGGGAACCAGTCATCTTCGAAAGCCTGTCGAGATATTGCTGAGTAACCGACGGGTTATCGGCGTGACGAGACGGTATCTCCGCCGCACGACCGGAGTCGATCCACTTCTTGATCCAGTGCGACGGACCGGACGGGTTGCATTCTAGTACCAACTGCTGGTATGGCACAATACCGTTGCGGAGTCGAGTTGTAAGTTTGTCGGCGTTCGCCTCTGATAGTTCCGTCGCCTCAACTACGTGGATAATGTCGTATTCGGTAGACATGATCCTATCTTCGTTGTCCATGCCGCCTGTGATAAGTGCCGAACCGTTCTTGTACTCATACGAGTGGCGAAACTGGCGTTTGATGTGCTGCGGAACGATCGGGCCGGGAACCACAACCTTGTTCTCAAACGTCACAAGCGCCGACTCGGTAAGGCTGGTGCGCGTTGCCCTGACCAGAAGGACGCGGGCACCGGGATATTTCTGTAATACCCAGTGGTCCTTCTCCAAACACGCCCGCGTCTTACCCGTACCAGCCGGTCCGTGCATCACCACGATCGGCGCTCGGCACTTCAACAGTTCGAGCGCACCACCACGCGGGCAGTATTCCCCTACTCGTAATGGATTGGTGAGATTCAGACTTGCTCCTCGACAGACGGATCTACCCGGTACGTTTTCTGGATTCCGATGTTTTCCGTTGCCAGGCCCTCATCGAGGCGGGCGTTCTTGTCCGCCAGGTGTTCGTCTGCCTGATTGATCTGCTCCATCGTCGTGGTAGAACGCACCAGAGTTGCCGCCAACTCAGCCGCCTTGACCCTGCGGCGCGAAATGGCTTCTTTCGCCTCTTCGGTCTGGCCCTCGTCAGCGTGCTTCATCTCTCCAATGGCAATGTCAAACGCAAGATCGGTAGCGGCCTCGGCCTTGGCCCGAAGGTTCGTAGTTTTGAACCTCTTGGGGCGGTCCTTCATGGCGCGATTGAGCGCCCGCACGTCTGCGGGATTCGTCATGTCCAACGCCTTGAACTCCGGAGGTGGAACGTACTCGAGCGCGTAGACACGCCGCTCGGTAAACCCACAGAACCCCACCAGCCGAACCCGCCATTTCTGGGCCTCAGCCGCGTCCTCAAACTTCGGGGCTTCTTGCTCGGACACGTAGACATATTGGCGGTTGTAATCGTCTATCGAAATGAATGACGTACCGTCGGCGCGACGCTTCCACTCGACCAGTGCCACAGACCTTTCGTCTGGGTTTGTCAGTCCATGCGTGATGCTCTTGGCCATGCTGCACCGATCTACCTTTCGTGCCGTCCCGTAATCATCATCCACACCCATCCGAATATGACGCTTCCAGCGGTTCCGAGTGCGCCCCACGCGACCCTAGATGCTGTCTTACTCGATTGTTCCAAACGATCTACGCGAACATCCATACCTTTGTGCGGGCTGTCTCCCCCGGTCTTCCACCGGAGTAGCGACTCAACTACCTTTCCCTGGCCATGCAAATCCTCGCGGATTCCCCGGACCTGGTGGGTCAGTTCGATCATCAGTTCCCTGATGCTTTCGTGAGAATCGTCCGGTGCCTTTGGTTGCTGTGGAGACATTGAAAACCCTTCACGTATTGGTCATCGTCACCTGTGGCGTGTTTTGTTCTCGCCTTGCCTTTTCAATGGAAAACGCCGCGTTATAAAGGCTGCTGGCCTGACGACGGATAGCCGTAGCCTCAAAGTGAGACGAACTGTCGGGCGCGGACGCCAAAGCCTCCGAATCGAACTTTGCGAGCGATCGGATGCCGCGCGGAATGACGAACGCGAGCCGGGGAATCTTGACCACGAGCCAGCCTACGAATGCAGGCAAGAGTGGCCAGAACAGCCACAACGCCACAACTAATACCGCCGCCACTGCCACCCTCTTCAGGAGAACCTTGTACCACGATTCGACATCGGTAACTCCGGGCAGGGCCTGGGTAATCGCCGACGCCGCACCCAGTACGTTCCCGGCCCTCTCCCTCGCAGTATCCACGAAAGGGCGGGCCTTGGGGCCAACATCACCCGTAGCGGTGGCAGCGTCGAGCGCCGACACCACCGCCGTAGCCTCTCCGGTTGCGTAGGTTGCCGAACGCTGGATCGTCTCTTTCGATGACGTGCAGGCCGATAGACACACACACGCCACAAGGCTACAGAGAAATCGGGTCATAAGTACCCCCTGCGGTCCAAGCCGCTTCGTTGTACGTTGTCGTGATTGCGCCGGTGGTAACGCTGTCGGCGTCAAACGGAATGACCGGAAGCCTTCGCGCCGGCTTGTCGTAGACCCTGACTCGCTCGATGACCTGCTGGTATTCCGCTATCGTGTCATTCGTAACACCCGGCGTTGGATTGAAATACGCTATCCGATCAATGCCCATCGCGCCGATGTGTTTGAGAAGGTCAACGCCGTTCTGCGGATTCGCGTCGTATGGGTTGGAGTTTCCGTTGTAGGCGTTGCGGGCGACCCACGGGAAAATCGGGTATCGCAGCGAACGCAACAGGTTCACCATGTAGATAAACACGTTCCAGCGGCGTGCTTTCGTGAGCCTTGGAAGCCCCTTCGCGTCTCGATAGTCATTATCTAGGATCGTCCCACCATACGGGAACGTCTCCAGATATAGAGGAGGGTTTGAAGTATTTGACATCGAGCGATTGCCAACCACCTGCGGCATACCGAACCAGTGCGCGTACGCCCTGGTTAGTTGCACGTCCTGATAGTTGACCGCGATCGGGCGTATGCCAGTCACACGCTCGAAGGCGTCTGTAAAAACCTGCGCCATAGAGTGGGCACGCTTCGACAGAATGTAGTGATTCCACTGGCCCGCCAGAACAGACTTAGGGCTCAAGAAACCGTTATCAATCGTCGCCAGTTCTGCCACAGACGAGTTGCGAAGCGCGACAGGAAGGCGGTTGCGGAGTGTGGCGTTCGCAAAGATCCCGGCGAACTTTGACGCCCGCTCCGGTCCGTCCGACCCGAGAACTTCCCAATATGGAAGCGTTGGAGTACCGACAGGATCGGTTTCCTCAAAGTCAAACATCACGTACTTCGGGTCCAGACCCACGAACGCCGCCGAAAACTCCTCCATCTTTTCGGTCCACACGCTATCGAGCGCGTAGCCCTGCGATTCCACGAATGAGTACGGAGTCTCGCCGGCGAAGATGTCGATGGCATCGGTGCGCCCGTGCCCGAAGTGCGGAAGGTACAGCGCCCGATGATTCTCTGGCATCAACGCGACCGCCTGGGCACACTGGAGCCCGAGCGAGGCCATGGTCGTAGAACCCGACAGGCGAATAGCCGGAACCTTGCGAATGTTATTGGTTACGTTCCACTGATTGGCGAGGCTGGCGTCCGTAATCATGTAGACCGTCATAGTCTGTTCGCGCGGCAGGGCGTCGCCACCTGGTCCGGTGTCACTGGCCGCATTTGTTGTAGCGGTGATTGGATCGCTTTCGTGGCTCTGGCGTCCCGTGGTGGTTTCCACCGCGTAGACGGTCAGCGTGTACGTTGTGCTGGCGGTCAGGCCGGTGGCCACCAGAGAAGTGGTGGTACTGGTGAACTCGTCTACCAGTGACGTTCCCGCCTCGTCATAGACGATGACGTGATAGGTTTCCGCGTCGGTAACAGCGTCGTAGGCGACCTCCACAAACGTCTGACCAATGCTGATGACCCGAAAGTTTGTCGGAGTCGTGAAGTCGGTTGGCGTCGTGTCGATAGGTGCCGCTGGAGTTACCGCAAACTCTACCGACGGACCCGAAGTACCCGTGTCATCATTCTGGGCGTAAACCACGCCGAAATACTTTGTCCCGTTCGTGGCAGAAACCGTCAGAGACGAAGTTGGAACCGCGACCTGTGTTTCGCCCGTCGTGTACGGGCCGCCCTGCGACGTTCCCCACCTGACGAGGTGGCTGGTTGCCGTCGCTGAGTTGACCCATGCCACCACAAACTTACCATCCCCGCCCGTAACCACAACTCCGGTTGGCGGCGCTGGAGGGCTTACCGGAGGCTCAACCACGATCGCCTGGATCGTGTATGAAACCGTGAAAAGATAGTGAGTGCTATCCGTGCTGAGGTTGAACAGAACAGACTGTTCGCCCTCCGCCTGCGATGACGGAACCGCGACTGTAAACACTAAATCCTGGTAGTCGCCGGACGAAAGGACCGTAGCCCCTCCGCTGGTGTTCGTCATCCATGGTGCTACCACTCCGTCAATGGAGAACCCAATCCAGTTCAGAGAACCAGCGCCGCCGTTCTGCACCCGCACGGACAGCGTGACCGACGTACCCGCCAACACCGTTCCAGCGTCGTAGTTAGTGAAGACCTGTGCGCCACCGATGTAGACGGCAAACGATCCGCTGGGTGGCGGACCCACGACCGGATTGGATTCGGGCGGCTCAGTCGATTGGCCGCCAATGGATCTGCGAGCGTAGATCATGCGGTTCCCCGTTAGGCGTTATTGTTCTTCACTACAGCAGCCTTACGAGGCACCGATACGCCGTCGATCGTCGCGGTTACTACCACCTCGCCACACTCTCCGGCGTCAAGCAACGCGCCGCCTGTTGCCTGATACTTGTAGGAACCAGTAGATCCGAATGACGTTAGGTTCTGCGCCGAAATCGCTACCGTCCCGTCAGACTTTGTAAGCGTGATCGTCGGCGTACCCGTGATGGTCGAGGTCGTAACCAAGGCACCGGTATTCTTCGTGAAAAACACAACATGCTCTTGGGTAGAGGCGTCTACCTGGGTGATGCTCGCAGACATCGTGTACACATCAACGCTTGCATCGAACTTTGTTGATGTCAACGCACCCGACGCGATGTGATCCGCAATGAACCACCCGTTTGCGAACTTGGCCGACGTGAACACGGACGCCGCGAACTTGGCAGCCGTCCACAAGCCATCCACAAACTGACGAGCAAGGAACGTGTTGTCGGCGATGCTGGTTGGCCCGATGAAGTTGGTTCCGAACTTAGCGGATGCGAAAGCGCCGTCCACGATCTGACTCGAGCCGATGGTGGATGTGCCCAAGGACACGGTTTGCGTCTCTCCGAATGGGTCGAGTGCCGTGACTATGAACGTTGTACCTCCAGCCTCCGCAGTATTGGAGGATTTGTACCTTGACGTAATCACAGAGCCGGCAGTCACTACCGAAGCAGTTGTGAGGTCCGCGTAGTACCAGCCAAAACCAATGCTCGTCAACGTGCCGATTCCGGTGTTTGTCCATGCCGCTCCATTCGTGGAGATTTGTGGTTGACCGCCAGCCTCGCCGGTTTCGGGTGTCACGTAGTCAGTTGCATCAAACAACCGGAAGAATATCCGCGTCTTTGTTCCGCCAGTTGATCCTGCCTTGACGTATCTTGTAATCATGTGAGTCCTTCTGAATCGAGGTAATAAGACGGAGCGGTCGCGCTCGGTGTCACCGGGGTTCCGCCAAGAATCGGGATTCCGAGCCCAGCCCTGAACCAGTCATTGATCGCCGTGGCCGTGTAGTTCGTATCCCACACATACCGACGCTGGGCGAGTAGTGACGCCTTGATCGACGCATGGGCGGCGGATTCGTTCGCCACCGTCACGCCGATCGACGCGAGATAGCCCGCATAGTTGCGAGTGGGTGCTGGAAGCCCGGCACCAGCAGAGCCAGCGTTGACAGCCCCGTATGCCGTGAGGTTGTTGCCGGTCGGGGCGCTGACCCAGTTGGTGGTAGCGTTGTCGCCCGAGAAGAATGAGTTATTGACACGCTCGGTAAAGATCGCAGGTGTCGAAGTATTCTGGTCATGCTCGCACAGCGGAACAAACGAATCAGACACGCGAATCTTGTTTCCCGAGAAAACAAGGTTTGTGTAGTTCGCGGGTAGGTCAGCAACCTCAAACTTCCCGGCGTTGTACGCAACGTTCCCGGACATCGTCAGGTTTCTAATCTGCCCGGCTGTGGCGGATGCGTTCCACCTGACCAGCAGCAGGAACGTTCTATCCGCCGACGTGCTGAGGGTGTTGTAGAATGCACAGTTAGTAACGTAGTTGCCGGTTCCAAAGATTCCAAGCAACCACGCCCCATAGCCGTAGTCGCTGGCCGACGTGCGCCCGCATGCGTTTGTTACTACACAGTTATCCACCTTGGCGCTGATCGTGCCAAACGCCGTGAAGTTTCCCGAGCCGTCGCCGTCCGTGGTTCCGATCGCAAACCCAATAGCACACCATGCCATATGGCAATCGGACATGATCGCGCCCTGGCGCGACTTGATACCCTCCGATGTCTTAGAGACGTTGGCCGTGGTGGGGTAGTTAGGCCATGCTATCACTCGGGTTATGATCGGAGCGGTCGCCGTGGCAACCGCCTTGTCAATGTACACACAGTGGGATTGGGAGTCCGGGAAACCGCAGTTGATCGCGGTGAAGTCCTCCACCGTCAACTGACCGCCGTAGGCGTCTGCGAACAGCCCCTGCCCGTGCCCGCCGCTGGAATCGACGGCGGTACACCGCCGGATCGTCACGTTATTGAAGTACGTTCCGCCTGGAAGCCCGGTACTAGACGTGAGGATGTAGGCCTGGTAGTACCCGGTTGCTATGCAATCTTCTACAAGGTGATCCGTACCCCGATACCCAAAGCCATTGTTCTGCCACTGGATTCCTCCGGGCGCCACCCCGTTCGTGCGGAAATCAATGCTCTGGATCGCAAGATAGGAGCCAGACTGGATGTTCGCCGCCCCCGTCACGATGGGGCGGGCGCTCGATGTAGTGCCGTACGCACCCAGGACCACCATCGGATTCGCGGCGTCCCTACCGCTGATGTTCACGTTTACCGTTGCGGTGAAGGAATCACCGCGACGAAGCAAACACTGGTCAGACGTTCCGGCCCTCAGTAGGCCAAAACCAGCAGAAACGGTCGCCTTTGGCGTTGACGTGGTGAGGCCGTCATTAGCGTCTGAGCCAGCGTTAGATACGTAGTAGTACCGATCACCCGACGCCGGAGTAATCACAGACCAGCCATCGGAATCGCGTGTCACTGGCATTCCGAAACCCCTCCCGGGCGGATTTTCGATAACCAACAGTTATCAATCCGCATGACAACCAAACTCTCAGTTATCAGTATACCACAACCTATTGTGGTGTTCGACCTGTGGCCACAATCTGTTGTGGTTTATTGACCACTAACCACAACCTGTAGTGGTGTTGGTGGGTTCAGGAAAGATTTTCCGGCGTGAATGCGCACTAATCCTGTGACTTGCACGACTTACAGAAAATCCGAGGCGTACGATCAAGAAAACCCTTGATTCGGTCGATGGTAAAGGTACCATGATCTATCGGCCCACCGGATTGCAGGTGGTGGAAGCAAGGAGTCGGGAATGAATACTCAATACGTCGTAGTTCGCAAGGTCGATTGTGGATGGTCTATGGCGTGCGTTATCGGATTTTCCACCGCGAAGGAAGCCGTGGAGTGGCGAGACGCGCACCTGCACAGCGGTTACGTCGCTAAGCGCCTGCCTGGATACGTGGGAGTCGGAATCTTCGTTCTGAATGATTCCGACGTTGTGGCGTCTCCTGCCCACAAGTGAATCTCGCTCCGCCCCCCTTGGTCAACGCAAGTGAAGCCAAGGGGGGCTTCCCTGCCGCCCGCTACCGTGGGCTGTTTGGGATTTGGGCGTTCGCCCACCCGTCCGGCGCGGTACGCCGGGGAACAAGGAGCAGACGATGTTAGACTACATGGGACCGGACGAGCGCGCCGACGCTATGTGCAAGGCTGCCGATGAGCAGCGTCGCGCCAAACTCGCGGAGACTGCCGCGAAGATCGACGCGAAGGCTCTTGGAAAACTCGCCGCCGATATGGGTCTGCACGACCACCAGAATCGTGATTCCGGCGCTGGCCTGCCGCTGGTGATGACTGGTCCTGATTCGACACGACGACTCGATGACCTCACAGGGGCCGGCAGGACGCCGGGCGGTCAGAACGACACCGCTAGCCGCACGGATGCGGCCTCTTTTTCTCTGACAGACCGTGAGCGCAACGCCTCCGCCGATCTTGCCGCGTGCCACGACGTGGAACATGCGGCCTGGACGCTTCTGGTCAACTCTGGCCTTACGAACGCACAGCATGAACTGCTGCGAGCGTACCACAACACTGTTTGGGCGACCCGTTCCGCTCGTCACGAGTTGGAATCCGCTCGGCAATCTGCGATGTTCGCTCGGCTGATTGGCGGTGCGAAGTGATTAAGCACACGCCGGGGCCGTGGAAGTGGGAAAAGGCAAGGACGATGATGCACCTCGGAGCGCCACAAAGCACGCGGAATGGTCTGCTTGTATCGATGCCAGTCACGAGCGAGAAGGAAGATGTCGCTAACCGGAACTTGATTGAGGCCGCCACCGACCTTCTCGCGGCGTGCGAGGCAGCCATTTCCATCCACGACGTGTTCGGCAAAAGACTTACGGATGGCGTTGCGAACAAACTCCGCAACGCCATTGCCAAGGCGAAAGGAGATGAACGATGAAGCCGACCGCATCTGAACTTCACGACCGGGTTTGGTCCACCGGCTGGGCCGTTCACGAGGGCAAACTCGCCACCTACAACCCGGAGACTCACGTGGTTGTACAACGACACCACCTTCGCACCGCCAGCGAAGTGGAGTTCACCAAAGACGTAATCGTTCATGTGGAAGTAACCGTCTCTGTTGCGGTTGAGGATGGTGAGCCCACGGCCATCGGATTCAACGAGGATCTAGCCCTCGACGCGATCGAGACGGCGCTGGCCGACGAATGCCCGCTTTCAGCGTTCGACGACCTAGCACGAGAGGCACAGGACGACTACGAGCAGGGGATCGAGGACGCGGAATCTGACGCCCGAATGCGTCGTGAACGCGAACAGTAGACGCCATAGCGTCGGCCCTGGGCCGGTGACAGTCTCTCTATCTCTCCCCCTCGCCATACACAACTGTTTGGCGCGGGGTTCGGCAAAGGAAGTCTCGGGTGGGTGCAAGCGCACCCTCCGAGATTTTACAAAGGGGCACACATGAGCACGAATGATGGCGGACCGGCGTTTCCTGTTGGGCTTGCGGCGACAACAAACGCAAACGGTGATCCGATTCTGTACGACTCTTCGGAAAGGATGGCGTCAGGCATTTCAAAACGCGACTACTTCGCTGCGAAGGCGAACATTGCGCCGGATATGCCGACCATATTTCAGGCGATTGGAGTCATGGGTGAAGAACCTCCATCGTGGCCTCCATTTAGGGAAACGCTAGATTTCGAGCAGTGCCTTAGGTGCGTCAAATGGTGGGCAGAAGCAGAGTCACGTATCAGATACGTCTACGCCGACGCCATGCTCAAAGCGGGGGCTGCGGAGTGAAGATACCACCGCCCGCTCCGGGCATCTACCCGAACACGCCGATGGAGGTTTACAAGTCGTGGGAGGCGTTCAACCATTCCGCCCTGAAACTGTTCGCCCGGTCCCCTGAGCACGCGCACGGGGCCTTGGATGACACGGACGAGGAGGACGATTCCTCGGTTGACAAGGACTTCGGCACCGCCTGCCACATCTACATCCTCGAACGCGAATCCTTCCCAAGCCGCGTGGCGTTCAAGCCGAAACTCGTGGGCGAAGGTCGCAACAAGGCATATGCGAAGTTCGACGAGGAGAACGCGGGAAAGATCATCCTTCCCGAAGATCGGAAGGCCGACATCCTTGGCGTATACAACGCGATTCGGTCCAACAGCGAATGCCGTAAGTTGGCGCTGAACAAGGGAGACACGGAGGTCTGTCTGGTGTGGAAGTGCCCACACACTGGCCTGACGTGCAAGGGACGGATCGACCGGCTCTATGGACAGTTCGGCCTGTTCCTGGATCTCAAGACGACGGCCAACGCCAGCGCCGAAGAGTTCACAAAGTCCGTGTTGAAGTGGGGGTATCACTCGCAGTTTGCCCACTACTGCGACGGGCTGGAGGCGCTTGGGCTTCCGGTCGCGTCTGGTCGGTTGTTAGTGGCCGAAAAGACCAAGCCGTACGGGTGTGCGATCTACCGCTTGTCTGACGAGTTCCTTCGGATCGGGCGTTTGCAGGTCCGGCAGTGGTTGGGAGACGCCAAGCGTTGCGTGGACGCGGGCAAGTGGCCTGGTTATGGCGAGTGCGTGCATGAGTTGCACCCCCCGAACTGGCTGGAGAAGCAGTGGGCGAACTTTGAAGGGAGCGAAGGATGACAGAACAGGCGATTGAGAAGGTCGAACCCAAGGCCCCGGCACCGTCGCCGGTCACGCTGCGGGCGGGTGGACTTATGCCAGATTCGATGGATGGGATCTGGCGGCTGGCGACGGCTGCTGCGGTCGCCGGGGTGATCCCTTCGGCCAAGACGAAAGAGCAGGCTTTTATCCTGCTTGCGGCTGGGTTTGAGGCTGGGCTGGGGTTCACGGCGACGTGTAAGAACGTGATGTTGGTGAACAACCGGCCCTCGCTGTGGGGCGACGCGGCGCTGGCGCTGGTGGTGCGGTCGCCCGTGTGCAAGAGCATTCAGGAGACGACCGAAGGAACGGGGGATGGCCTGTGTGCCGTTTGCACGATCCAGCGGGACGGGTGGCCCCTCCCCACGGTGCGCCGGTTCGGGGTCGCCGACGCGAAGAAGGCTGGACTTTGGAACAAGGCTGGCCCGTGGACCAACTACCCGAGCCGGATGCTCCAGATGCGGGCGCGGGCGTTCGCCTTGCGGGACGCCTTCCCGGACCTTCTGATGGGGCTGGGCATCGTGGAGGAACAGGACGACATCCCCGTCTCGGTCGCAAGTTCGCCTACAACGCCCCAGGACACGCCGGAGCGGGTAGCCCTCCCGGAAGTGCCTGAGACGCCGGAAACGCAGGACGAGCCGCCCCCGGTCACGGACGCGGCAGCGAAGGCGGTAGACGACGCACTGTTCTTGCAGAGTCTTTCAACGCCCGCCGGTGCCAAAGGAGGGAAGTGATGGGAAACAAATGGGACGGTGACACTGAGTTTTCAGACAACCGGATCGCCAGCGTTGAGGGTTCTCGACAGGATGGTTGGACCATGACCCTCGATCACGGGTGGTCTTTCTGGTGCCCCAAAGACTCGCCTGTGGAGCCGAAGGTGGGCATGGTTCAGCGGCAGTATGGGCGCGGGATTGGCTATCCGGTTCGCGGCCTGTTCCTTGAAGGCCAGTGCGTTTTCTATCGCACCGAAGAGGAAGATCGGGCGAAAGCCAAAGCGGACATTGAGGCTGGTGAGAAGAAAGAGCGGGAGTCTTTCGAGAATAACCGAGAAGGCATCGACGCAAGAGTCGCGGCGCTTCCACAGATTTTTCAGGCACGTCTAGAGAAGTTCCGGCACAATAACCCCGACTTCCGGTGGAAGTTTGAGGGATATGAGTTGTTCTGTTGCGAGCAGGCGGTTGTCATCGCCACGGCGTGCGGCTCACCGTCAGAAATCCAGCGATTCAGCAAGTTGGATTGGGATGAACAGAAAAAGATGGTTCCCGGACTCGATGGCGGGCACAGTGGTAACACGTTCGGATGCGCCTGCCAACTGGCCTACCAGTACCTCGCCACACCAGAGAACGTCGAGAAGATGCACGGAGCGCTGGCCCCGCTTGTGGGCAGTGCTGAATATGGGTGCGTCCCCAAGTCCTGATCCCTAGGCGCACCGCGCCTCCCCCGTCGCGCCGACGAACGCGGCGGGGATTACTCGGCCACCCTTTAGCGGGGTGGCTGGGATTATGACAAGCAAGAAACCAAAGGTTGTGTGCCCATACTGCGATAATCCGGCTGTGCTTACTGATTCTGCTGAGGTGTACCGTGGCCACAGTTATGGAATGATTTGGCTGTGTCGCGGATGCAAGGCGTGGGTTGGTTGTCACAAAAACTCAAAGAGAAACACCCCGCTCGGAAGGCTCGCAAACGCTTCGCTTCGCGCCGCAAAGACACAGGCACACGCCTCGTTCGACCAACTGTGGAAACGAAAGGCCGCAACCACAGGATGCAGCCACACAATCGCACGGAGAAGGGCCTATGAGTGGTTATCGAAACAGATGGGGCTTCCGGTCGGCCTGACCCATATCGGAATGTTCGACGACGCACAATGCCGGAAGGTTGTTGAGGCATGCGCTCCGTATGTGCAGCGATTGGCGTGGACTGGGTCGTAACCCCCTCACCGGACCCCACAGGCCCGGGGCGGATTCACCGAAAGGACACAATGGGACTTGGCTCATACCTCGATTTGAAGCCCGAACAGCGCGCTGACCTGTGGATGATGCTGCACAAATCAAAGTAGCCACGCACCGGGCGGCTCACCTGGGCACGTCGCCCACCGCCCGGCTTTCACTTTCCCAACGGAGGCACCATGTGCGACTTTCTCTCGTTCTTTGTACATCGCAACGCTGACAAGATCAGGGCGTTAGACAAGCGGTACGCGATCGGCGACCTGAATAGCCATTCTGAGTCTGCGACACTGGCCGGGATCAAGTACGGTCACGACGGCGATGAATGGGCTGAGGCGGAGTGGACGGCTGACGACGACGGCGCGAGCCTTGTGGTAAGGGACTCGCGGGCTGACGTGTTGCGAGCCGTGATTCTTGGCGACTTCAAGACGCGCCCGGCTGCGATCAAGTACGCGATCGAACACGTCCCGAGCGGGTTGACGACGCTGGACCTATCCAGCCTCAAGACGCTCGACCAGGCTACGGAGTTCCCGAGCGGGCTGGAGACGCTGTACCTCAGCAGCCTCAAGACGCTCGACCCTGCGACGAAGTTCCCGAGCGGGCTGGAGACTCTGGACCTCAGCAGACTCACGACCCTCGACCCTGCGACTAGGTTCCCGCGCGGGCTGGAGACGCTGTACCTCAGCAGCCTCAAGACGCTCGACCCTGCGACGGAGTTCCCGAGCGGGCTGGG
>OFQZ01000105.1_pt1 | contig 32365 bp, 27 predicted proteins | sample 1543011 | NCBI WGS metagenome assembly OFQZ01 (sample SAMN07774216, study PRJEB24372) | wastewater metagenome | isolation source: Exp Tend NO 0WW | collected 2016-02 | reverse complement strand
GTCAAGCGCCTGAAGGGCCAAGGCCGGCCCATCATCGGGCAGGACGATCGCCTGCGCATGGTGGCGGCGCTGCGCTGCGTCGACCATGCCGTCCTGTTCCATGAGGACACGCCCGCCGAGCTCGTGCGCGCCTGGCAACCCGACATCCTGGTCAAGGGCCACGACTACCGCGACAGCGTGCTCCCGGAAGCTGAGGCCCTCAAGGCATGGGGCGGCCGGGTGTGGATCGCAGACACATCGAACCGCGAGTCCACCACCGCAATCATCAACCGCATCCGGAGCACCCCATGAACCGCGCCCTGTTCCTCGACCGTGACGGCGTCATCAACATCAACCACGGGTACTGCAACAAGGTGGAGGACTTCCACCTGGTGCCCGGCATCATGGAATTGGTGCGCGCCTACCGCAGCCAGGGTTACCTGCCCATCGTGGTGACCAATCAGGCCGGGATCGCCCATGGCTTCCTGACTGCCGCCGGCCTGGAGGCAATCCATAGCCACATGGCGACCCATTTCATCATCGCCGGCTGCGACCTGCACGACATCTACTATTGCCCCGACAAGGAAGGCCCCAACCGCAAGCCTGAGCCCGGCATGCTCCTGCAGGCCCAGCGCAACCACGACATTGACATGGCCGCCAGCATCATCATCGGCGACCAGATCACCGACGTCGAGGCCGGCCGCCGCGCCGGCGTGGGCTGCTGCATCCTGATACCCCCGAACAGACTGGACGCAGTACCACTGCCACGTTGACACTGATCCCGCCCCGTCAATGGCAAGGGAATCCGCACTGGCCATGCACCACTTCAGGAGAACCCTATGTTGAGAACCCTTCGCTCCCTGGCCGTGATGGCCGTCCTGGCCCTGGCCGCCAGCGTGGTATTTGTCCGCGACACCTGTGTGGCCGCCTACACGGCAGCCAAACGCACCGCGGCCTTCGTGTTCGACCTGGGCATGACCCTGGTGGCCACCGAGCCGCAGCCGGCCAGCACTCCGCAGTTCCACCGAATGCAGGAATACCGCCAGCGCCAGGAACGCCGTGAACGCCCGCTGATTGAATCCACGTGGCGCATGTGCCCCAGCGGCTGATCTAGCAGTACCCCAACCCCAAGAGCCCGCCCCGTGCGGGCTTTTTCACGCCCACCCACCAGATACCCCCGGCTCCAATAGTCCGGGCACCCATGCGTCGGCATCATCCGGGCCATGCCAAAACCAGAGAAACGCGACCGGTCGGAGGCTTTCGCCTTAGCATTTGTCTCCAACGGCGGGAACGGGGCTGACGCTGCGAGAAAAGCAGGGTACAGCCCCAACGGTGCCAGCGTGGCTGCTAACCGACTGCTTAGAAATGCTAAGGTCTTGGCGCTCATCGAAGACGAGCAACAAAAGCTCCGCGAAAAGTACCGCCTGACTGCCGCCAACATGCTCCGAAGCCTGGAGCAGGCCATGTTCTTCGACCCGCGCAAGCTGTTCCATGCGGACGGCACCATCAAGGGCATCCACGAACTCGACGAGGACACCGCCATGGCGCTCCAAGCCATCGAGTCCGAGGTGGTGATCAACAAGCGCACCGGCAAGGCCACATTCCATCTGAAGAAGGTCAAGTGGCTGGACCGCAATACCGCACGGGACCAGGCCAACAAGATCCTTGGCACCTACAACGCCGACGCTGCCACTGCCGCCAGCAACCCGGCCGACATCGCCGACGCTGCATTCAAGGACTTCCAGGCATTCAAGTCCAAATTCATGGCCGCTGTTGCGCGGCACAACCCCGGAGTGATCGAGCAATGAAACCCAAGATCCTGGTGGTGGGCGACGTCATGCTCGACCGCTACATCCACGGAGTGGTGGAGCGCATCAGCCCTGAGGCGCCTATCCCGATCCTGCGCCCGACACACATCGAGGACCGGGCCGGCGGCGCCGCCAATGTGGCACTCAACCTGGCCAGTTTGGGCGCCAATGTGGTCCTGGCGTCAGCGGTAGTCTGGGATTCGTCAACCGACGCGCTGCAGACCATTCTGGACCGCGCTGGCGTATCGCTCACCGGCACCGGGATCGAGCGTGCCGACGCAACTAGTTCGGTCAAAGTCCGTTACGTGTCCATGGGCCAGCAGATGTTGCGCATCGACCAGGGAGGCGCGCGACCCGACGGCGATGACATGAAGCGGCTCAATGTTGAGGTCCGCGGCTTGTTGGGGGATATGCGACCAGACGTCCTGGTTCTGTCCGACTACGCCGGCGGGGTGCTCGATGGCGACACCCCACGCCTGATTGCGCACGCCAGGGAGCGCGGCATCCCGGTCTACGTGGACCCCAAGGGCACGGACTGGACCAAGTACCGCGGCGCCACGCTGATCAAGCCCAACGAGATCGAGCTACGCGCCATGGTGGACTGGGCCCCCAATGACGCCTCGGACATGCGAGCCGGCGTCGACATGCTGCTGCATGAGTACGACATCGACTCGATGCTGGTGACCCAAGGCGCCGGCGGCATGACCCTGGTCCACAAGAGCGACCCAAACGCCACAAGCGCCGATTGCCCGTGGTACCACCAGATGGCCAAGAGTGGGCCCGTGGTCGACGTTACCGGAGCCGGGGACACCGTGTTGGCCTGTGTGGTGTACCTGAAGGCCAAGGGTGTGGCATGGCCTGACGTACTCAAATTGGCCGCCACCGGAGCCGCGGCAGTCTGTGCGCGCCATGGGACATCGGTGGTGGCTCCGCAAGACCTCGGATTCATCCTGCGCGAGACCGAGCCAGCATGACCCACCCCAACACCCGCATCGTTTCCGGCGCCCTGGGCGACGCCCACCGCGCTGTCGTGGCCCTGATGGGTAACCAGGCCATGCTCGACACCATCGCCGAGGCTGGGTCGGCACTTGGCGCCGCCCTGAAGTCCGGGAAGCGGGTGTTCTCCTGCGGCAACGGTGGGTCCATGGCCGACGCCATGCACTTCGCCGAGGAGTTGACTGGGCGATATCGCCAGGACCGCCCGCCGCTGGCCGCTACGGCCATCAGCGACCCGACGCACCTGACCTGTGTGGCCAATGACTACGGCTACGAAGCGGTTTTCAGTCGCTACCTACAGGCTCACAGTCGCCCCGGGGACTATCTGCTGGCGATCAGCACCAGCGGCAACAGCATGAGTGTCCTGCGCGCCATCAACACCGCCCACTTTCACGATATGCGAGTCATCGGCTTGAGCGCCAAGGGCTGGCGCGATCCCGTAGAGGTGGACTACGACATCCAGACCGGCCCACCCAACACCACCAGCGACCGCGTGCAGGAGATGCACATCAAGGTCATCCACATCCTGATCGAGCTCGTAGAGCGGGTGGCATTCGGAATCGGCAAATGATCCCAGCACTCTCCAAGGCCGCACTGCACCAGTTGGACCTGCTGCGTCCAGTCCTGCAGGCCGCGCCATGGGGAGGGATCTGCGACCTGTGGGAGATGATCGAGGCCGACTTTGGCATTGCCGGACGCGCCTGGCTGGGCCGCAACGACCGGTATTTCCTGCTGACCCGCATCCTGCACCGGGTCGACGCCTTCCACCCATGGCTCTACGCCCGGTGCCGGGAGGTCGAGGCAGCGCCGGACGGTTATTTGGATTTGTGGGCCCGGGAGCATTACAAGTCCACCATCATCACCTTCGCCGGCATCGTGCAGGAGATCGCCCGCGACCCCGAGATCACCATCGCCATCTTCAGCCACACCAAGCCCGTGGCCAGGAAGTTCCTGAACCAGATCAAGAAGGAGATGGAGAGCAACACCGAGTTGCAGGAGACATTCCCCGAGGTGTTCTGGGCAGATCCCAAGCGCCAGGCGCCGCAGTGGTCCGAGGAAAAGGGCCTGATCGTCCAGCGCAAGACCAACCCCAAGGAGGCCACGCTCGAGGCGCACGGCCTGGTGGACGGCCAGCCGACCGGCGCCCACTTCATGCTGCGCGTGTACGACGACGTGGTGACCCTGGAGAGCGTCAACACGCCAGAGCAGGTCCAGAAGACCACCACCGCATGGGAACTGTCGGACAACCTGGGCGCGCGCGGCGAGAACGGCCTGCTGCGCTCCTGGCACGTGGGCACCCGGTACTCGTTCGCCGATACCTACCAGGTCATCATCGACCGCGGCGCCCTCAAGGTGCGGATCTACGCGGCCACCCACAACGGGTTGATGGACGGCATACCCGTGTTCCTGAGCCCGGCCGCGTGGGTCGACAAGAAGCTCAAGCAGTCCGACGCGGTGATCGCCTGCCAGCAGTTGCAAAACCCTGCCGCCGGCACGCAGGCCATGTTCTCCAAGGACTGGCTCAAGTTCATCGACGTGCGTCCGGCCACGCTCAACGTCTACATCATGTGCGACCCGGCCAACAGCAAGAAGAAGGAGAGCGACAACACCGCCTTCGCTGTCGTGGGTGTGGACGCGGCCGGCAACCGCTACCTGCTGGACGGCTTCAGGCACAAGATGGGATTGAAGGAACGCTGGGAGGCCCTGCGCGGCCTGCGCCGGGTCTGGATGCGCCAACCCGGCGTGCAGATGGTCAAGTGCGGGTACGAGCGGTACGGCATGCAGTCGGACCTAGAGTATTTCGAGCAGGAGATGATCCGCGACAAAGAGGCCTTCGAGATCATCGAGCTCTCCTGGACCAGCGACGGCACCAAGTCCAAGGACGACCGGGTGCAGCGCCTGCAGCCGTGGTTCAAGAGCGGCAGGTTCTACCTTGCAATGGTCTGCCAGCGCCGCGACGAGGCCGGCAACATGGTCCCGTACGAGACCGCCAACCAGAAGAAGGTGCGCGAGGGCGGCCAGGCCTTCCGGATCTTCCAGCCGGTGCGGGCCCGGGACCATGAGGGCAACGTCTACAGCCTCAACCGGGGCTTCCTCGATGAATACCTGACCTACCCATTCAGCGCCAAGAAGGACCTGATCGACGCCGTGTCGCGCATCGAGGACATGGAGCCTGTGCCCCCGGTCGTGATAGACGAGCGCACCTTGGAGCCAGAAACTTCGGTCGATGGCATTTAAGGACTGAACCATGGCAACCCAAGACCCAATGACCGTTGTCAGAACCAGCACCGCGCTGTGGGGCGATGTCGTGCGCGCCGCCCGCGGCGACGAAGTGGAGATGAAGCCCTACGACCCCGCCTACCAGTGGAGCAACGGGCGGGAGATGGTGGAAAAGACACCGTTCTACGCGAGGCCCGCCGATGCACCTTAGCCTGGACGACTTCCGCGCCCGCGCAACGCCTGACCAGTACGTGGAGCCGGACAGCTACGACGCGCTGCCCGTCGCCATCAAGGACATCGTGAGCGCCAAGGAATACGCCTGGCTGTCGGCCGCCGAGAAGATCCGACTGACCCAAGACCTGACCGAACCGGACCCCGAACCATGACCGACGACCAACTGGTTACCGCCGAACCCATCCTGCGCGCCAACGACGAGGTGGTCGCCAAAGAGGTGGCCGAACTGCTGCTGCGCCACTACCCCGGTTATCTGTGGGCGGTCTCGATCGACAGCCGCGCGACCGTGGGGATGCTGGACATCCGCAACCTGAGCCTGTCGGGCAAGTGGGGGTTCCGCTTCCCATTGAAGGAGTATTTCGACGGCCTGAGCACCGCCAAGAAGATCGTGCGCGCCGGCGGGGAACTCCTGGAGCGGTACCGCATGCCCCGGCGCAAGTTCAGCCCCACCGACTACTCGCACATCCCGACCGACCGATTTGGAAACTTCAAGGCCGACCTATGACGACAAACGACCTGCAAGCCACATCCACGACCGCCGGGCATGACTTCCTGGCATTGGCGCGCGATGCATTCACATCGAGCACGACGTTCTTCGATGCCAGCATCCGTTCCGGTGTCGAGGCCAACCTGCGCCAGTTCCAGGGGGTGCACCCGCAGGGCAGCAAGTATTACACCGACGTGTACCGGGCCCGATCCCGCCTGTTTCGCCCCAAGACCCGTACCAGCGTACGCAAGAACGAGGCGGTGGCCAGCGAGGCGTTCTTCAGCACCAATGACGTGGTGGACATCAGCGCCGAGGACGAGGACAACCCCATCCAGCGTGCCAGTGCCGCGGTCAAGAACAGCCTGCTGAACTACCGCCTGCGCAAGAGCATCCCGTGGTTCCAGATCCTGATCGGCGCCTACCAGGACTGCCAGGTGTCCAACGTGTGCATCAGCTACCAATACTGGATGTACAACGCCAAGAAGGGCGTTGACAAGCCCTGCATCGACTTGCGCCCGGTGGAGAACATCCGAATCGACCCCGGCGCCGACTGGGCCGACCCGATCAACTCCAGCCCGTATGTGATCGACATGATCCCAATGCGGGTGATGGACGTCAAATCGCGCATGAAGAACCCCGACCCGACGACTGGGCAGCCGCGCTGGTTCCCGCTGGACGAAGGCGCAATCATGGCGGCCCAGCAATCCTACAGCGACACCACCCGCCAGACCCGGGAGCGCAACCGCACCGACTCGAAGGACCAGAGCAACCAGATCAACGAGTTCGCGATCGTCTGGGTGCACCGGGTGATCATGGAGATCGACGGCGAAGACATGGTCTATTACACCCTCGGGACCCACGCGCTGCTGTCCAACCCCATACCCATCAAGCAGGCCTACTGGCACGGAAAGCGGCCGTATGTCATGGGGACCTGCGTGATCGAGACCCACAAGATCTACCCCGACGGCCCGGTCGCAATCAGCAAGGACGTGCAGGCAGAAATCAACGAGGTCACGAACCAGCGCATCGACAACGTCAAGTTCGCCATGAACAAGCGGTATTTTGTGCGCCGCAACCAGCAGGTAGACATCCGTAGCCTGGTGCGCAACGTGCCATCCAGCGTGACCATGATGAACAACCCGAAAGAGGATGTCATGGTGCAGGAGACCAATGACGTCACGGCCAGCGCCTACCAGGAGCAGGACCGCCTAAACCTGGACTTCGACGACGTCACCGGGTCATTCAGCCAGGCCAGCGTGAACAGCAACCGCAAGTTGAACGAGACCGTGGGCGGCCTGAAGCTGCTGACCAACGACGCCAACCAGATGGGCGCGTACCAACTCAAGACCTTCGTGGAGACCTGGGTCGAGCCGGTGCTCACCCAGTTGCTGCTGCTCGAGCAACACTACGAGACCGACGAACTGGCCCTGCAACTGGCAAGCAAGGAGGCTGCCAAGCTCATGGAACTGGCATCGGGCCAGATGGTGGGGCAGGAACTGATGGACGAACTGCTGGACGCAGAGGTCACGCTGACCGTGAACGTCGGCATAGGAGCCACCAACCCGCAGGACAAGATCAATTCGTTCATGAAGTCCATGGCCAACCTGCGCGAACTTCTGGCAGACGGGGTGCTGGAGAAGTACAACCTGGACGTCTCCGAGGTCATCAAGGAACTGTTCGGCAAACTTGGCTACAAGAACGGTTCGCGGTTCTTCAAGAGCGAAGACGGCCTCACGCCCATGGAAAACTCCATGCGCGCCACCATCCAGGAGCTCCAAGCCAAGCTGTCGCAGAAGGTCGACCCGGCCCTGGTAGATGCCCAGGTGCGCAAGCTGGACGCCGAGGTGGAAAAGCTGGGCGCGCAGATCCCGGCCGAGATCGCCAAGACCTTCAAGACCAACATGGAGGCGTTCTTCGCCACCCTGCAAGGCGCCCAGATGCTGGCCACCGTGCCACAACTGGCACCCAGCGCGGACCGGCTGGCCCAGGCATCGGGCTACCAGAACCCGAACCCGGCCGGCGTGGACCCCAACCTGGTCGCACCCGGCGCACCACTGCCCGAGCTCACGCAAAACGCGGTCAAGGACCCCAGGACCGGCATCGAGTTCACGCCAGGCGGTGCGGTGGCCGGCGACACCACGCCCATGACCCCGATCAGCCCGCAAAGCGCCGCCGAGGGCGCCAACCAGGGCATTGAGACTGCGCGGGCCGACTGATGCGCGACGCCGCAGACGATTCAGCCGCCAAGCGCGAACTGTTCAACGCTCTGGAACTGGGACTGGACGCCCGCCAGTTCCTGGAGTCCAAGATTGGCCAGTACGTCTCCAAGCGGGCCATGGACGAGATGTACGCCGCCACCCAGCAACTCGCCGAGGTCGACCCGTTCGACCACAAGGCGATCGTGCAACTCCAACAGGCCAACAAGGTGGCATCCGCCGCCCTGTCCTGGCTGGCCCAGGCCATCGAGGCCGGTACCCAGGCCGAGGCCACGCTGGTGGCCATGGAATCCACCGACTGATCACCAACCCCAACCCACCAGGAGAGACCATGCCCCGCGACACTGACGACACGACGACCGCCACCGCACACACCCCCACCGAGCAGGAGGTGGCGCAGAACCCCCGCATGCTGGCCATGGACGCCATCCGCGTGCAGCGCGATGGAGACGACGAACAGACCTCCAACAACGCCGCCGACGACCAGCTGGCCCTGCAGACCGAAACTGCGCCGCGGGTGCTGACCGACGGCCTGGACCGGACCATGGTGCGGGTCAAGGTGGACGGTGTCGAGCAGGAGATCCCGGTGGCCGACGTGGTGCGCTCGTACCAGAAAGACGCTGCCGCCCAGGCCCGGCTGAACGAGGCCACGCGGGTGCTCGAGGAGGCCCGGCGCACGGCAGCCGCGGCCACGAAACCCCCGGCTGCAGTGGAACAAGCCGCAGCACCCACGCACACTACGCCCATTCCTGAGCCGGAGACGGTGAAGGGGTTCGTGGAAGCCCTGTTTGAGGGAGACACGGAGAAGGCGGTAGAGGCGTTTGCCAAGCTCGGTCTGAACACAGGGCGCTCCGATGGAGCCACCCTGGACCTGGAGCAGGTTCAAGCGCAACTGACGCCAGCGATCAAGCAGCAACTGATTGACGACAGTGCTCTGGAGAGGTTCGAGAAGGCAAACGCCGATCTGGCGGCCGACCCACACCTTGTGAGCGTGACGAACAACTTCATTCAGGACGCGGTGAACGGTGGAACCCCGTATGCCGAGGCCCTCGAAGTTGGCGCGAAACGCACGCGAGACTGGCTGGCCTCCATTGGAGCAGCGAAGCCCGGCTCTGAGCCCACCGCGAGTGCTCACCAACCATCAAAGCTGGAGCGCAAGGCAAGCATCGACGAGGTGCAGGCCTTGAACAGGACTGCGAACACCACGCAGGACGCGCCAGTGTCGGTATCGAACACGATTGCCGAGATGAAAAAGGCGCGCGGCCAGGGGTAGTCAACCTATCCCGCCTGCCCAGCGTGGTGCCAGCGGTCCCCAACATTGTTTTTTGGGGAACACATCATGGCATCAGGACAAATTTGGGTCACCAACTCGCTGGGCGGGTACATGTATTCGGACAACCTCTCCAAGGTGCTCCGGATGGCAGTGCAGCCCATGGTCAAGTTCCGCCAGTTCGCGGACATCAAGGACGCCGCCTTGCAAGAAAAAAAGAAGGGCGACGCATTCCACTGGGACGTTTTCTCGGACGTGGCAACCCGCGGCACGACGCTGACGGAAACCTCCACGATGCCCGAGACCAACTTCACGATCACCCAGGGCACCATGACGATCACCGAATACGGCAATTCCGTGCCGTACACGGGCAAGCTGGACGACCTGTCCGCGCTGCCGGTGAAGGAGATCATCAACAAGGTCCTGAAGAACGACGCGAAGAAGGTGTTCGACATCGCGGCCTTCAACCAGTTCAACGCGTGCAAGCTGCGCGTGGTGCCGGCCACCTCTGGCACGTCCACCGACGCGATCACGCTGACCACCAACGGCACGGCAACCGGCACCAACCAGGTCGCGCTGGGCAAGGGCCACGTGAAGGCGATCGTCGACCTGATGAAGGAGCGGAACATTCCGCCCTACATGAAGGACGACTACATCAGCCTGAGCCACCCGTCGACCTTCCGCACGTTCAAGAACGAACTGGAGTCCGTGCATCAGTACACCGATGCGGGCTTCCAGATGATCCTGAACGGCGAGATCGGCCGCTACGAGAACAGCCGGTTCGTCGAGCAGACCAGCATCCCCAAGGGCGGTGCGGCCGACAGCACGACCTTCGCACCGCAGACCGACACGGCGGATCTGTGGGACGGAGGCGACTCGAGCTGGGCCTTCTTCTTCGGCGACGACACCGTCGCCGAGGGCATCGTGATCCCCGAGGAAATGCGCGGGAAGATCCCCACCGACTTCGGTCGCAGCCGTGGCATTGCCTGGTACTACATGGGCGGCTTCGGCCTGGTCCATGCCCTGGGCAACAACAACGACCGCATCGTCAAGTGGGACAGCGCCAGCTGATGGCCCTACCGCCCTGGCCATAAGCCGGGGCGGGTTCTGAAACACCCTCGTTCACTTCAAGGAGCCCATCATGGCCTACGATACCCCCAACCACACCATCCGCCGCGAGTATTCGGCGACCACTGTTGCCGGCGCCACCACCGAGTCGCTGACATCGAAGTTCCGCTCGTTCCAGAAGATCCGCCTGAAGAAAGCGCATGCCGTTGCCATCGTCGCTGGCACGGCTACCACGCACGGCTTCACCATCAAGGTCGGCACGACCTCGGTGGGCGCGATCTCGCTGGGCACCAGCGCGGCCGGCTCGATCGCATCGAGCGCCGCACTGAATGTGACGGTTGAATCCATGACGCAGATCTCTGCCACGTCGCTTGCGGACGCCACCGGCGTCTCGGGCATCGTCTACGAGTACGAAGTCCTGCCGGACGCTGTGCAGTCCTGATACCCCCGCACTGCGTTGCACCTCCAAAAAGCCGGGCCTACTATGGGCCCGGCTTTTTTCATTCACACCACTGAAGGAGTGCGACCATGGACGGCAGCAAAGGAAACCCGGGCGGCATGTACCGGCCCAACGGCAAATTGCAGGGCGACACCAGCGCCATGCCCAGCAAGGGCACCGGCACCGCGGTGACCGACACCTACGGCGCAGACCTTGGGCAGGACTCCTGCAACTGCATCGAGGAAAACATCTCGCGCTCCACGCGCTCCGACGGCATGGAGGCTGCGTAACCATCATGGCCTCCACACTCGACCACAAGCGCCCCTACGGCACCATCCATGGCGGCACCGGTGCCAACCGGGCCCGTTTCGAGCAGGACGGCAAGGAGTTCGACGGCACCGGGCGCGAGATCGTGCGCGCGACCGTCGCAAAGGCACCAGCTGCGCCCAGCGAGACCACCGCCGCGAAGGTCACAGCCGTCAACGTCGCCAAGGATGCCCAGGGCAACCTGTTCCTGAACGGCGAGATCCTGGACACCGAGGACATGACAGTGGAGGCCATGCGCGCGCTGGCCAAGGACATGGGCCTGGAACTGCACAAGCTGGTCGGCAAGCCCAAGGCACTGGCCGCCATCATGGCAGCCGCCGGCCCTGCGGATCAACTTGCTGCGCAACTGGGCGAGTGACATGCCACTCGACCGCAGCCGTCCCTATGGGACAACCCACGGCGGGGCCTCCTACGCCTTCGAGCAGGACGGCAAGTTCTACGACATCAACGGCAACGACCCGGAGAACCCCATCTCGCTGGTGGGCGCTGGCGCGATCGAGGACTTGTGCCTTATCGCGTCCGCGGCGCCGGCCGGATGCTTCGTCGAATTTGGCGTGTACCAGGGCGGAACCGCATGGCACCTCGCCAAGATCGCCCGCCAGCAGGATCGCCCGCTGTACCTCTACGACACATTCACGGGCATTCCGTGCAAGGCCGACATCGACTCGCACCAGATTGGCGACTTCAACGACACCACGCTGGCACAGGTGCAGCGCGCCATCCCAGACGCCATCTACTGCGTGGGGACATTCCCGGAGACCCTGGTGGACATGCCGCCCATTGCCTTCGTGCACGTGGATGCGGACCAGTACCAGAGCCTGAAGGACGCAATCCGACTGTTCGTGCCGCGCATGGTCAAGGGCGCCAGCATCGTGTTCGACGACTACAAGTGTCTGGCCGGTGCAGACCAGGCGATTGCCGAGTGGGAGGACGAACTGGGCTACAAGATCGCCGAGACGAGGTGCCAGAAAGGCTGGTGGACAAAGCCATGACATGGAACATCGACGACCCGCAGGGGGGTGAATCCCTGAAATGCCGCTGGGACGTGGTGCCCTACATCCGGGGCAAGGGCATCGACATCGGCTGCGGGCCGACCAAGGTGATGCCCCACGTCATCGGCATCGACAGCCTGAAGGATGTCACCCTGTTCGGCGTGGAGATGAAGCCCGATCTGGTGTGCGAGGATGCCACCAAGCTGGCCATCCCCGACGCCGATCTGGACTTTGCTTTTTCATCCCATCTCATCGAACATCTTGAAAACCCACAAACTGCCCTGCATGAATGGTGGCGCTGCATCAAAGTCGGCGGCCACCTTGTTCTGTACTGGCCGGACCCGGATGAATATCCGAGAGTCGGTCAGCCAGGGGCCAACCCCGACCACAAGGGCGACTATTACCCTGACGACATGATCGCCATGATGGAACAAGTTGGTAGTTGGGACCTTATGGTGAATCAACGGCGCAATGCCGGCATGGAATATTCTGTGTTGCAGGTCTACAAAAAGATGAGGGGGTAGGCCGTGTCCAAGTGCAAATCACCAGATCGACAAGTTATCGTGTACTCGCTGTGCTCGAGCAATGACGGTGCCGTGCGTTACATCGGGCAGACCACGCAGCCGTTGAAGCGAAGGCTTATGGCGCATTTGAATCGCGCGAAGCACACACAGGACAGGCACTTGTGTTGCTGGATTCGTCGCCAGATCGAAGACGGCCACACCATAAAAATGGCTGTCGTGGTGGAAAACGCTGTATGGGACGTAGACGAAATGCGTGTCATCGCCGAGCACCGTGCGGCTGGGCATAGGCTGGTCAATGCTACGACCGGCGGGCAGGGAACATATGGTGACGCCCACCCGAAAGGCGGCAAAGGAAAGAAGAAGCCAGAAGGTTTCGGCGCCAAAGTGTCGGCAGCGCGCAAAGGCATCCCCGGTACGCCTTGGACCGAGGAACACCGTATGCGGCACGCTGAGAGCAAGCGAGGGGTTTCATTGGCGCCTGAGCATGCTCAGAAGATCGCTGCCGCGTTGTCTGGAAAGGGAAAATCAGAAGCTCATCGAGCCGCCCTTAGTCGCGGTAGGCAAGGTCGGGCGCTGACTCTCTCGCCGGAGCAAGAGACAAAGCGGGTGCTGAATGCGGCTGCAGCGTCTTCGCGCCCGGATGTAAGGGCCAAGCGCAGCGCAACGATGAAACAAACATTGGCGCTCAAGCGCGCCGCAAAAAACCAAGGCTTGTATGCAGCACCTGCACTCGTGGCGTAACCCCCCAACAGAGGGCAAAACCGTCTGTGTGGTCCGCTACGCCGGTGGGATCGGCGACATGATCCAGGCCAGCGGCATCCTGCCCGAGCTCAAGCGCATGGGCTACCACGTCACCCTGATGACGACCCCACGTGGCCAGGAACTGCTGCAGCACGACCCGCACATCGACGACTGGGTGGTCCAGGACAACGACGAGGTGCCCAACCACCTGTTGGCCGAATACTGGGCGGTCTGGGAAAAGAAGTACGACCGCTTCATCAACCTGTGCGAATCGGTTGAGGGCACGCTCCTGGCCATCCCGGGCCGGGCCAACCACAAATGGCCAGTCAACCTGCGCCGCTCGATGCTCAACCAGAACTACGGCGAGTTCGTGGCCCGCATCGCTGATGTGGAGTACCGCAGCGAGGCGTGCTTCTACCCGGAACACTCCGAGTCACGCGAGGCCGATCGCTTCGTGCACAACCTGCGCCGCGGCAAGCCCGTGTTCTCCATCATGTGGGCCCTGGCCGGCTCCAGCGTGCACAAGGCCTACCCGCACATGGACGACGTCATTGCCAACGTGCTGGCGGCCATGCCCGAGGCTGCGGTGGTGTTTGTTGGCGACGAGGTGTGCCAGATCCTCGAGGCCGGCTGGGAGGACAACCCACGGGTGCATAGGCGCAGCGGCAAGACCACCATCCGCCAGGACATGGCGCTGGCCCAGAAGATGGCATGCGTGGTGGGGCCAGAAACAGGCCTGATGAATGCCGTGGCCTTCGAGCCCATGGCCAAGGTCGTGATGCTCTCGCACAGCAGCCGCGACAACCTCACCAAGCACTGGCTCAACACCATCGCACTGACGGCCCAGGGCGCCCCGTGCGCGCCTTGTCACCAGCTGCACTACGGCTGGGACCACTGCCATGAGGAGCCCACCACCGGCACCGCCATGTGCCAGTACACCATCTCACCGCGCATGGTGTTCGACTCCATCGCGCAGGCCTACGTCCTTTGGAAGGATCGCCGACCATGAACCTCAACACCCTGATCACCACGGCCGCCACCCGGGCCGATGACCTGGTCGACGGCAAGCTGTGGAGCCGCGCGGAGTGGATCGAGTACGCCAACGACGCCCAGGACGAGGCCTGCCGGCGTGCGCGCCTCTTGGTGGACTCCACCACCGCGGCCGTGTGCTCCATCACCCTGGAGGACGGCACACCGACCTACGACCTGCACGACTCCATCATCTTTGTTCGCCGCGTACGGCTGGTGCAGGTGTCCGATGGCGTGGCGCTCAAGGTACTGGGCCGCGTCCATGCAGCGGACCTGGACAGGGACGTGGGCCCGCAGTGGCAGGAGGAGGCGGGCCAGCCCCGCGGCTACGTGCCCGACATCGACGACCACCAGCTGCGCCCGTACCCGACGCCGGACACCGACGAGTGGAAGGCCACGCTCACCGTGGTGCGCACGGCCCTCGTTCCTGCGGTCAACGAGACGTACCCCATGGAGGACGGCGACGACGAGCCGGAGATCCGCAGGCGCCACCACCTGGGGCTGGTGAACTGGATGCTCTACCGGGCCTACAGCAAGCAGGACAGCCAGTGCTACAACCCGAAGGCCGCGGCGATGTTCCTGGCCGACTTCGAGGCCGAGTTTGGCAAGAAGTCCAGCGCGATCGACGAGGCGTGGCTGGCGCACCAGCAGGACTTCACAGAGGCCGAAGGCAACTTCTGATGTCAGGCCTGCACGTTGTACCCCAGGGCGATCTGCGAGAGCACGACCCGCGACCTACCTGCTGGTGCAAGCCGGTCGAGGACGACGAGGAACCGGGCCTTTGGGTACACCAATCCATGGACGGCCGCGAGGCCTTCGAGACTGGCGCGCGACTACCCTCGTAGATAACCCCCGGCTTCAATTGCCGGGGTGCATGGGCGTGGCGATGATTCGCGCCCATGAAGGCATCCGATCTCCAAGTCACACGATTCAAAGGGCTCAACACCGTTGACGACCCGTTGACGCTGGGACTTGGCTGGTTCACGCAGGCCGACAACATCCTGATCACCGCCGACGGCAAGGTGGGACGGCGCGACGGATTCACCGAGACCCCGACCCTGGCCGGCACCAGCATCACTGCAGCCTACGCCACGCGCGACCAGGAGCGCGCCTACCTGATCGACGACGGCGCCCTCAAGACCGCCGACGGCGTGACCCTGACCACCGGACTTGCCTCCGACCTGGCGCACTGGTGCGAGGCCAACGACCTCGTGTTCATGGCCAACGGCACCGACGCGCTGATGATCGACGCCGACAACGAGGTGCTGACGCTGGCCTGGCCGGTTCCGCCTTCGCCCGCGATCGCCGCGGTGACCGGTGGCCTGGCCCCAGGCCTGTACATGGTGTGCTGCACCTACATCCTGCCCGATGGCCGCGAGACCGGGCCCAGCGACGTGGTGGAGATCGTGCTGGCCGAAGACCAGGCGCTGCAGGTGTCTGCCATCCCCCACGTGGACGGTTACCGCACCCGCGTGTACATCTGCGCGGCCAACAGCACCGTGTTCGCGCTGGCGCACGACGGACGCACCACCATGAGCGCGCTCTTTTGGAACAGCCCGGCCACCAGCCTGGGCGTGGAACTGCGCACCCACGCCTGCGACCCCATCCCCGACGGCTGCGACGTGATCCAGCACTGGCAGGGCCGGCTCTGGGCTGCGCTGTATCACCACGCCAGCAACACCACGGCCATCTTCCCATCCAAGGCACTGGGCTTTCACCTGTTCGACCTGGACCAGGCGGTGGCAGTCACCGGGCGCGTGCTGATGATGGCACCCACCGACGCAGGGCTGGTGATCGGCACCGATCGGCACATCTGGGTGCACTCGGCAGACGGCCAACTCACGCTGCTGGCGCGGTACGGGGTGATCCCTGGCATGCCCTGGGCGTTTGACGTGCTCGAGGACGGGCGCGACAGCGACAAGACGGTCCTGTTCTGGAGCCAGCGCGGCCTGTGCCGGGCGCTCCCATTTGCCAACCTCACCGCCGGTCACCTGAGCGTAGCCCCAGGCGTTCGCGCCAGCGCCGCAGTCCTTGCGCGCGGCGGCGAGAAGCACTTCATCGCAAACCTTCATGCCGGTGGTTCGGCATTCAACCCTTGGCAATAGGAGATCACCATGACTATTCGACTCTCGACCGGCGCACGCAACGGACTTGCAGGCTCCATGGGCTTTGGCGGCATGTTCAACCGCGGCTACATGAAAATCTTCAGCGGCAGCCAGCCCGCATCGGCTGACGCAGCGGAGACCGGCACACTGCTGGGCACCGTGACCGACACCAGCGGAACCCCGACCAAGGAGACGCGCGCCACGGGCACGATCACGATCACCGGCGCCACCGGCGGCACGATCAACACGATCACGGTTGGTGGCCTGAACATCATCCCGGATGGCGCGATCACGGTGTCTGGAGACACGACCTCGACGCTTGCGACCAAGCTGTGCGACGCCATCAACCGCAACGGCATCATGGAAGCCAGCGTATCGGGCGCCGTGGTCACCATCACCGGGCGCCCCGGCACCGGCGTCACGACCGCAGCGGTGACCGGCTCCCTGACCACCGCGACGGCCAGCTACGTGAACATGGGCAGCGGCACCGCCGGCGTGGCCCCGCTCAACGGCCTGATCCTGGCCGCACCGGTCAATGGCGTGATCGCGAAGCTGTCGACCCAGGTGTGGAGCTTTTCTGGCGCGGCAGCCGGTACCGCCGGGTGGTTTCGCTTCTACGCCAGCAACACCGCGGACTCCGGTGGCCTGCTGTCGGCCGCGCCCTGGTATCCGCGCATGGACGGATCCTGCGGGGTGGGGTCGGGCGATGCGCAACTCTCCAGCCTGGCCGTGACGCTTTCCAGCCCGCACACGGTCGACGTGTTCAACTTCACCGTGCCGGCCGCGTAATGTGCCGTGGAACACAAACAGCTTCTGGGTGGAGAGCAGCACCTCCCGTTTGCACGCGGCCGGATCAAGGCACTGCGCGCAGCGGGATTGCGCTTCGCCGCCCAGAGGTTTGTGCTTCCTGATGCGACTGTCACGGTCCGCATCGTAGAAGACCAGGATTTCATCCAGATCGTGGGAGGCGGCTCCTGCGTGCTCAAGATGGACTCCGGCATGGTCAACCTGTTCAGCGTGGCGCCGGCAAACCCGGACCGCTACATGGCAGGCACGCTCACCGAGGTGGGCAGTGCAGTTGCCTACAACTCCGCATTCGTCACCGGCGACAACCCCTGGCGCGAGAACCCCGGCACTACCAGCGCCGGGCAACTGTCGGGCATCGTGTCGGCCGGCAAGCGGTTCGCAGGCGCCATCTACCCGTCACCCACATCGTTCGCCCCAGGCCTGCGCGACGTGACGCCGGCCACCGACCCGCCCACGACCGAGACGGACCCCGAGGACGACACCCTGTACGCCAAGAAGCTCACCGCGGTGCTGTGCCCGCCATCGGTGTTCACCGGCAAGACCCGCCTGTACGTGCAGGCGATGTATGGCGCCCCCTTGTATGAGCTCAACGCGGCCGAGACAACGGTGCGAAGGACCAACACGCCCCTGGAGACATCGCTGGGGTCTGCCGCGCCGGCCCTGGTCCTGCCGGCCTACGCGCGCGCCGATGACGCCGAGCCCTACGCGCCGGTGCACCTGGACACCAGCTGCGGCGTGTGGCTCGACACCACCACCGGCAAGCACTGGCTGTACCAGCCCACCGGCAACTCCGTGTACGTCTATCCGCTGCTGTCGTCGTCGTGCGGCGAGAGGATGCGCGAGTACCTGATTCCCACCGATGGCGGCCTGAGCAGCACCGACCGCGAACACCTGGAGGCCTACATCCTGGCATGGTGCCGCCCGGACGTGAAGAACGCGCAACTGGCCGACGGCACGCTGTCGGGCGCCGGCACCTTCAGCATGGGCTACGGCTGGCACTGGAACTGGAGCGGCGATCGGGCCGATCTGGTCAAGAACGAGACCTTCACGCAGTTCGACGGCAACAGCGCCATGCGCTCGACGCACTACCGGCTGGCCGTCACCAAGGTGCCAGTGACACCCCCCGAGGGCGGCTTCGCCCCTGGTGACGTGCGCCAGACCTGGGCAGCGGTGGTGGAGGTGGTGTCAGGCCCGTCCGACTGGATGGTGGCGCGCGGATCCTGGTGCATTGCGGAGCCGAACTACTCGAGCATGGAACTGGTGAAGTCCACGCCACGCAACTCGACCCGCTTCGAGGGCTCGGGCACGTTTTACGCATTCTACGACCGCGACACCCTCAAGACCTGCAGCGTGGCGGTGACCTTCCAGGGCCCGGGGTCGCCCGAGCGCACGATCTCCGAGCGGTTCTGCGGCTCCAGCGTCTACGGGGCCAACGACATCACCTACACCACGCTTGGCACGGCCGGCGGCTTCATGGAGGAGTCGCTCAACAACGGCACGAGCTACAAGGCGGTGTTCGACATCGGCGGCGAGGTGAGCCAGCCGCTGTACGAGGGCTACACGCGCACCGGCATCCGCTACGAGGCCACCGAGAAGACCCTGGTGGGGTACATCTTCTTTTCGCAGGACGTGTTTTTCTCGACCTCGACCATCGAGTATGGCTACCCTGACGCCAACGGGGCCTATGCGAGTGTCACCTACACCAGAAACTCGGTGACCATCTACGACGGCATGTTCAGTTATGACGTCGAGATCACCGACTTCTCGGAACTGGTGGCCGGCGGCGCGACGGTGGTGGTGCCCTTCTATGACGCCGAAGCCTGCTACCTGCAATCCAACTCGGTGGCCACGCGATCGGCCATCGGAACCTCTACCAGGTGGAACGCCACGGTGGGCGGCTTCGACTACGTCACCAAGACCGTGGTCAATGTGTACGACCCGCCCACCAGTTCGCACGACGAGGAGGTCTTCAAGTACGGATGGAACCAGGGCGCGGGCACCAGCGGGGCCACATCGAGCGGCACCACACCACTGAGCCGATCGACCACCACGACCACGGACGACAAAGAGGTGCTGGTATGCCGCGCCGGCGCGCTGCCCGCCACCTTCTCGCACCTGACCACGTTTCACGACAACACGGCCGACTCGGTTCCTGCCCAGTTCGCCACCAAGACCGCAACCTCTGCGGATTCTCCGGTGGCCATCGCACCGGGCTACATCGACGCGGTCGGCACAGGCGGCAGCGAGGGCAACGTGCCCGTGCTGGTCGGCTGGATTTAAGGACTCACCATGGCAATCGTCGACACCAACCACTGGAGCAACAGCCTTGCGCTGAACTTCAACGGCGCCAACGGCTCCACGACCTTCACCGACATCAGCCCGACGACAAAGACGCCGTCGGTGGTGGGGGGCAACGCGCAACTGAGCACCACATCGCCGAAGTTCGGTTCGGCATCCCTGCTGCTCGACGGCACGGGCGACTACCTGGAATACGCATCGAACGCCGGCTGGGACTTCGGCTCGGGCGACTTCTCGATCGACCTGTGGTGGACCCCGGTGGCATCCACGGTGGACTACTCCATCGCCAGCCTGGCGGTGGCTGCGGCCACGACGACGGCCGAGATCTCCTGGAACATCTTCCATGGCGGCTCCTCGTCGGCGGGCAAGGTCACGATCTCCGTGTGCGCGGCCAGCACTGCCTACAGCGTGGTGAGCCTGGCCGGACTCAACGCCGGACAGACCTACCACATCGAGGTGGTGCGCGCCAGCGGCACCCTGTACCTGTTCATCGACGGTGCGCTGCAGGGCTCCACCCCGGCCAACGTGACACTGAACACGGCAGCCAGCCGAGTGATGCGCATCGGCCGCTACACCAACGGCCTGCCGCGCGACTGCAACGGCAAGATCGACGACTTCCGGATCACCAAAGGCGTCGCACGGCATGTTGCCGCATTCACTCCGCCCACCGACGAGTTCACGGTCGACACCACGCGCACGGTGAGCGTCGATGTCTCCATGCCCATGCCCACCGCCCAGGTGGAGACCGGGGTGGTCATCGACGTCTCGATGCCGGCATTGATCGCCGTGCCCGGTGTGCAGGTGGCCGTGAGCATGCCGATGCCTACGGTGGAGATCCAGGCCGGGGCGACCATCGAGGCCTCGATGCCCATGCCAACCGTGCGCATGGAGGGCCGGCGCACAGTCCTGAACACCATCGACGTGGCAATGCCCATGCCTACAGTGGAGATGCGCGAGGGCCACCGCATCGCCGCGGCCATGCCCATGCCGACGCTGGAGATGAGTGGGACCACCACGATCCTTATCAGCATCCAGGCCACCATGCCGATGCCAACGCTCGAGATGAGCGGCACGTCAACGGGCTCGGTCAGCGTATCGGCCACCCTCCCGATGCCCACGGTCGAGATGCAAGGCGGCTCGATCGTGCAGGCGACCATGCCGATGCCCACCGTGCAGATGGAGGGCACGACCGGCAGCGTGATCCAGATCACGGCCACCATGCCAATGGCGTCGGTGCAGTGCGAGATCAGCGCCGACAACACGATGCAGGTGTCGGCCACCATGCCGATGCTGCTGGCCGGCCCGTGGGGGCGCATCACCGCATTCATGCCCATGGCCCAGGTGCAGGTGGTTGCCCGCTCCGTGGTGGTGGTGACCTACGAGGCCTACGCGGTGAACCTGCAGCCGTCGGCTGGATTCCGCGAGTCTGCCGTGCACGAGGTGACGCGCTTCGACGCCTGGGAGTTCGACCACGTGATTCGCTGGCGCAACCGCTACTACGGGGTCAAGGCCGATGGCCTGTACCTGCTGGGCGGCAACCTCGATGGAGCCGACGCGATCGCCTGGGAACTGCAAAGCGGCATGTCCAAGATGGGTAGCAGCCAGAAGAAGGCCGCGCGCGAGATGTTCGTGCATGGCCGGGTGGGCGCCGGGCTGACCGCTTCGGTGACCCTCAAGGGCGACGACTCGACCAACAGGAGCTACGACGCGATCGTGCAGGCCGGCGGCGACGCAGAGGCCACGCGCGTGAAGATCGGCCAGGGCCTGAAATCCGTGTACTGGAGCTACGGACTGGCCGACCCGGATGGAGGGGTCGCCGACATCGACTCCATCGAATTGAACGCCGCCGAACTCTCACGAAAGGTATTCTGACCATGGCCTCGATCGACACACTCATCAATGACGCCCGGACCTACGCGGCAGACCTCGTGGCCAGCGCCGACGCGGCCCTGGACACCATGCAGGAGAACATCGACCACATCGGCTACACCAATGTGTCGTTCCCAGGCCTGGTGCTGCCCGAGGCGCCCGAGATCCCCGACGACCTTGTGGCGCCTGAACTTGCCACCGTGGACCTGGTGCTGCCCACCGAGCCCGACGCGGCGCCGCAGTTCCAGGCCATCAGCGCCATCGAGGCGGGAACCGCGCCCACCCTGAGCGCCACGGCACCCACGATCACGCTGCCATCCATCCCTTCGCAACTGGCCGGCTTCACCGAGGTCGCGCCCGTCATCAACACGACCTACACATTCCCCGAGGCGCCGGCCGCCCTGGACAATCCGCTGTCTGCGCCAAGCCTGACCGAGCACACCGTGCCCACGGCTCCCACCATTGCGCTGCCGTCCTTCGACTCACTGGTTCCTGTGAACGACACCGAGGTACCCAGCGACCTGCAAGCGCAGTACATCGCCGCCTACAACAACGCCGCGCCGGGCTTCGTCACCGCGCTGCAGGGTTACGCCGATGCGTGGATCGCCACCTACAACCCACGCTTTCACACGCAGCTTGCAGCCATCGAGGACAAGCTCGAGGAGTACATCGCAGGAGGAACCGGACTGAGCGCCGCGGTGGAGGACGCCATCTACGAGCGCAGCCGCACCAAGCAGGAGGCCGAAGCGCGCCGAGCCAGTGACGCGGCATTCGACCAGATGGCCGGCAGAGGCTGGACGGTGCCCGGCGCCAGCGTGGCAGCCAGCATCCGGGCTGCGCGCCAGGCTGCGGCCGACAACAACGCCATCGCCGCGCGCGAGATCGTGGAACTGCAAGCCAAGATGGAGCAGCAAAACCTTCAGTGGGCACTGACGGCCAGCGCCGGCCTGCGCCAGTCGTTCCTGTCGGCCATGCTGAACTACCACGGCAACCTGGTGAGCATCAACTCCCAAGCCGTGCAGTACGCCACCAACGTGGTGGACACCATCGTGCGGGTCTACAACCTGACCGTGGAGCAGTTCCGCGCATCCCTGGCCGCCTATCAGGCCGACGCCGAGGTGTATGGGGTGCGACTGAAGGCAGCACTGGCCTATGTGGATCTGTACAAAGCGGAGATCGACGCCTTGCAGGCCCAGGTGCAGGTCGACCAGGCGAAGGTGGCGCTGTACCGCGGCCAACTCGACGGCATGCTGACCCTGGCCAACGTCTACAAGACCCGGGTGGACGTGGTGGTGCAGCAGGCTGGCCTGGAAAAGCTCAAGCTCGACGTGTTTCGCACCCAGACCGAGGCCTACATGGCAACCGTGAATGCCAAGCGGGCCGAGTACGACGCCTACCAGTCGGCCATCAACGGCCAGGAGGCGCTGGTGCGCATCTTCACCGCGCAGGTGGGAGCCTATGGCGCGCAGGTCACCGGCTACAAGAGCCAGGTCGAGGCGCAGGAGGCGGTGGTGCGCGCGCAGGTCGCGCAAAACGAGGGCATCGGCAACAACTACCGCGCCCAGATCGCCGGGTATCAGGCGGTGGTGAGCGCCCGCGGCGATGTGGCCAGGACGCAGTTGCAGGTCAACAACCAGGTCTATCAGGCATTCGACTCGCAGGTGCGCGCCGTGCTGGGCAACGCGAATCTGCGCAACGACATCTACCGCAACCAGACGACCGTGCTGCTGGGAAGCGCACGCCTGGAGGTCGAGGCGCTGCTGGCCAACCAGAAAAACAGTTCGGAGGTGGCCGCCATGCTGGCCAAGGTGGGCATCAGCGCGGCCGGCGTGTATCAGGCATCGGCATCGGCGTACCTCGCATCGCAGAACACCTTGGTGAGCCAGCAAAGCCCCGATCCGTGATCCGATAAGCCCCCGGCACGGATAGCCAGCACCAGGAGGCCATCCCACAATCCGCCCATCTTTACGAGGGGCGAATCCATGCACACAGGGACCAACGACACACCGCGGCTGGGATATGCCAAGGGCGGCAAGATCCAATGCATGGCCGAGGGTGGCCTGGTGCAGCAGATCAAGGCCGGGCTGAACAAACTGGTGGGCAACAACCCTACCGCCATGGCCCAGCGCGGGCGCAGCGAGACCGCTGACGCACCGCCACCCACTACCAGCACGACAGAGCCCATCCCCAAGGCCAAAGGCGGATCCATTCCCAAGCCACCCAAGGGCGCCGCGCCACACCCGGAGGCCATTGGCACCGACACCGTGCCGATCATGGGCACACCAGGCGAATTCATGGTGCGCAAGCCTGCGGTTGACAAGATCGAGGCCGTGGCGCCAGGCCTGCTCAAAGCCCTGAATGCCATGGGAGACGACAAGCCCAAGCTCGGGCAGGTCAAGCGCAAGCGCCGTGGCAAGCGCAAGGGCTACGCGCTGGGCGGCCCGGTGATGTTCGACGAGTACCGCAACCCGCGCCCAGCTGGTGGACCGCCCCCTGTGACCAGTGGCGTGCCGCAGACCCCGAACACGCCGGCACCCTACGTGAACCACCGCGCACCCAGCGGACCGCCGGCCATGCCGCCACCCCTGGCGCTGCCCAACAACGCGCCGCCGCCGGCCAACGCAGTGGCAACCGTCCCGCGCCAGGGCTTTGTGTATGGCCCCGGAGCCGCGCCAAATCAGCCGCCATCCGGCGTGACCGACGTGACGCCGCGCATGTCGCGCCCGTCCGGACCCCTTGCATTGCCGGCGCCGAGCGGGAACGCCGTTCCGCCGCCTGCGGCCGCGCCAGCCGTCCCGCAGGTCGACGTGCAGCGCCAGGCATGGCAGGGCCGTACCGGGTCGCCGCAGGCCGAGGCTTGGCAGGCTGAAAAGCTGGGTCGCCCAACAGCAGGAGCGCCACCCGCCACCGCTGCGCCTGCAGCCGCTGCGCCGCCGGCCGCCCCGCAGACCCGCCTGGGCCGCGTCGCGCGCACCGTGGGCAACGCAGTAGGACACACCGGCGTCGCCCTGTCTGCCATCCCGGAGGTCATGGACACCGCCAGCGTGGCAATGAACCCCAATGCCACCCTGATCGACACCCTGACCCAGGGCGCGCAGGGCATGGGCCGTGTCGGCGCCGCAGGAGCTGGCGCTGCTGGTGGCGCTGCCCTGGGCGCGCTGACCGGTCCCCTGGCGCCCGTCGCCATCCCTCTGGGCGCGATCGCCGGCGGCGCAGCCGGGTACTTTGGAGCCGACAAGGCCATCGAGGCAGGCCGCAATGCCGTGGGCGTGGATCCCCGCGCGCCGGTGGAGCGCCTGGGCGCCGTGCAAAAGCCTGGAGCCGTTGCAGCAGCACCCGCGGTGCAGGCGCCATACCCTGAGACCGCAGGCATGCACACGATCGCCACGCCGGCAGACCCCGCTGCCGTGGCGCAGGCCGTGGCCAACCCGACCAACCAGACTGGCCAGGTCACGCGCGTCGGCAACTCGTACAGCGGCAAACCCGGCATCAGCGGAGACATCGCGATCAATGGCAAGACGGCCGGCGGTGGGTTCGTGCGTGGATCCGGCGACGGCACGTTCAAGTACGGTGGCGGCAATTCCGGCGTGACAGCCAGCAACCTGGGTGGCAACGACCAAGCCCTGTTCGATGCCCGCAAGGCGGCACTGCTGCGTGGCGACACGGCCAGCGTGGCTGCCAGCTACGGCGGCAACTTCGGCGCCAAGGTCGACCCCATCGACGCGCTGATCAACAACGGCCGGCCCATGACCGCCAGGAAGGCCGCAGCCATCGCCCAGATGCAGGCAGCCCGGGCCCAGGCCGAGGGCGCCGCAGCAAACCGGGATCTGGACTCGCAGCGCCTGGCCATGGACAAGGAGACGGCCAACCTGAGCAACCGAGAAAAGAAGTCCATCCTGAGCGCCCAGGACGCCTACACCAACGCCAAGACGCCGGAAGAACGCGCCACGGCCGAGGCCAAGCTGCGCGCCTTGCAGGGCAAGTACGAGAAGGAGACGCCCAACCGCTTCACCGTGGTGCCTGGCGGCCAGGAGAGCGACCCCACCAGCGGACTGCCAATCACCCGCCCGGCCAGCGTGCTCAACAACCAGACCGGCGAGTTCGTGCAGCAACCCAATGCACCGCGCGCACTGCCGGCGGGCCTCAAGGTGGGCGCACCCACCAAACAGCCAGACGGCACCTACAACGCGGCCGGCAAAACCGTGGTCATCAAGGGCGGCAAAGTAACCGAGATCAAGTAAATGGCAAAAGACCTGGACCTGAGCGAGTTTGGCGGCACCCCCCAACTGGACCTGAGCGAGTTCGATCAACCGGCACCACCACCAGCCAGCGCAGCCCGCAGGGTCGCCGACACCGGTCTGGCGCTGGGCAAAGGCATCATCGCGGTGCCAGAGACCGCGGTGGGCTTTTCCAACATGGTCACCGGTGGGCGCACTGGCAAGGCCGTCGAGCGCCTGGGCGTGCGGTTCAAGGATGCCAAGCAGATCCTGACCGACGCCCAGAGCGACGAGCAGAAGGCCGCAGATGCCCGCGTGCAGAAGGCCGACGGCTTCCTGCCGACCGTGGGCGCCATGGTCGAGAACCCCAGCACGATCGCCAACACCCTGGCCGAGTCGGTCCCCTCGATGCTGGCCGGGGGCGCAGTCTCCCGCGGTCTGGTGAACAAGGGGGTGGGTGGTATCACCGCCGGCGCCATAGGCGAGGGTGCGGTGTCTGCCGGGCAGGCCGCCGAACAGGTGCGCCAGGAAGGCCCCACTGGGTTCCTGACGCCGAAGCAAGCCGCATTGGCCGCCACATCAGGCGCCGTCACCGGGGTGATCAACCGGGCGTCGGGCAAGCTGGCCGACAAGCTGGGCATTGGCGACGTGAACACCACGATGGCCACGGGCAAGCTGGGCGGATCTACCGAGCGGGGCATTGTGCGGCGCACCGCCTATGGAGTTGCCAACGAGGGCGTGCTGCAGGAACTGCCGCAATCCATGCAAGAGCAGGCCGCACAGAACCTGGCACTGGACAAGCCAGTGGGCGAGGGCGTGCCCCAAGCCGCTGCCGCCGGCCTGCTGGTGGGTGGCCTGACGGGTGGCGCGTTTGGGGCTGTTTCACGTGGACCACAAACACCCGCCATTGGGGCCGATGCGCCCGATGTCGGGGTCGTCAATTCCGCACCCACTCAAACGGGGGTTATTCCCTCTGCACAAGGTGGGGGTTTCGCTCCACCGGCAGAGCCTCCAAAACCACCCGCGGCACCACCTGCGCCACCGCCCTCCAAGGCCCGCGCCATGGGCATCGACCCGGCCGCCGGGCCCCTGTCCGCAGGCGCTGCGATCGCCGTGGACACCGGTGCGGACGTGATCACCCAGACCCAGGAGGTCGAGAAGCAGAAGGCCGAAGCCGCGGCCAAGGAAAAGGCCAAGCCCGGGGCCGATGGCAAGAAGCCCGAGCCCGAAGCGCCGCCGCCCGTGCAGCCTGCGCCTGCCGACCCCGCGGCGCCCATCACGGGCCCATTCACCCAAGCCATTCATGGAGCAGCCAATGTCACGCCGCCGCCCGCGCCCGTTGTCGATCCTCAAGGCCCCGCCGCAACCGAAGGTGTCGGTGCCCAGCCTGACGCCCCAGCAGCGCCAGGAGTTGGAGCAGATCAAGGGCCGGCGGGAGAGAGCGCAGTACCTGCTGCGGTTCCTGAACCAGTCGCACCACCCGTAACGCCACCACCAACCCAGGAGAGCACCAATGCCACCCAGCAAAGCCGCCCAATTGAGACCATCGACCCCGAGACCGGCGAGATCACCCAATCCGGATCGCAAGGAGCGGGTGGTGACGGCGGTCAACGGCCAGAAGATGCGCTCGAGCCTGGCGCAGATGCAAAAGGCCCGCAGCCAGCACCTGGTCAGCCCGCAGCGCCCGCCGCAGCCAGCACCCCGGCCGAAGGCAAGCCTGCTGCGCCCACCGAGCCGCTAACGAAACCCGGCCAAAGTCAGGAGCCTGCGCAAGGAGTTGTGGTGGGTTCCAACCCGCGCGGCAATTTGCCGCAAGGACAAGTCACCAGCCAAGAACAAATCAATGGCCAAGGTAATGTCCCAGTCGGCGGGCTTGCTGCGCTTGGCGGCAATCGAGCGGACTCCGCGAATTCGAAGGGCGCGGGAAACGGCAAAGTAGTTGGCGCCAACGCGAGCAGCAACCTCGGCCATGGGGACGCCATCGAGAGCGAGGGATTTCGCACGCTCGACGTCCCAACCCAATCGCGCATGTTCAAGTTGGTGTTGTCGTTGATCCACGACGACAAGGTTTTCAAGGGCGTTATTGAGTCGGTCCCCATCGATGTGATGGACCAACTCGCCAGCAGCCAAGGGGCGACCAAGATGTCGCTCCATGACCGCGCGATGTTCATACATGCGCTTTCCGCCATCAACAACCTCGATATACGGAGTCGTGCGATTGACGCGCTGGTGGGCAGTCCTGCATTTCCGATTGCAGAACTGAAGGCGGCCGGTGACGAGGCTCGGAGACTTCAAGACAGTCGCGCCACAGCAGGCGCAGGTGAGGGCGATGGGCATAAAGCAGCAACCTCTTGGTTGAGCGACAAGCCACACCCTACGACCGGGCAGCGGCGCGCTGGAAACTACGAAAAACGGCACACAAGAATCAACGGTGTCGACATTTCAATAGAGAACGAAGACGGGTCTTTGCGCACCGGGGTCGATGGCGATGGTAAGGCGTGGTCTACAAAAATGCAATGGGCATACGGCTACGCCAAGCGCACCGTTGGCAGTGACGACGAGCAGCAGGACGTGTTCGTGAAGCCGGGCACCGCCCTGGACTACGCCGGCCCGGTGTTCGTGGTCGACCAGATCGACCCCAAGACCGGCAAGCACGACGAGTACAAGTCAATGGTGGGCGCGCAAAGCCCGATGGAGGCCCGCAAGGCCTACATGGGCCACTACGCCAAGGACTGGAAGGGCTTAAGGAACGTCACTGCCCTGACGTGGGATCAGTGGCGGGAGTGGCTGCAGGCTCCGAAGGGGACGGCACCGGCGGCAGGAACGGAGACAGTGTCTCCATCAGAACCACCCGCATCGGGTCCATCACCTGCACCCGAAAAGACTCCTGCAGCGCCATCCGAACCATCCAATTCGGCGCCGGCCGCTGCAACTCAAGCTCCCATTGCGAGCGTTGACGGGGAAGGGTCGAGCCAAAGTCCATCCCCAGATGGTACGCCGGACAAGCCGGCAAAGCCAGCCACCAAGCCCACCGGAGGCAAGAACCTGCGCGCCGCCGCCTACGAAAAGAACCCGCTGCTGACCTTCCTGGCCCAGCATGGCCTGTTCCACGACAAGGACAAGCCTGGCAGCCAGAAGGCGGAATTCAGCCCCGACAAGCAGGTCATGGTCATGGGCTACGGCCCAGTTTTCCGCAAGACCGGCATGAAACCTGACCTGTTGACCGAACTGGCCATCGAGGACGGCTACCTGCCGCCGGGCGCCGACGAATCGCAGATGGTGGACCTGATCCGCCGAGCCATCGGTGGCGAGCGCATTGCCCCCATCTACACCGAAGGGGCGGCCGAGACCGAAATGCAGAAGCGCATGCAGGCCGTTGATGACCTGCGCGAGTTGGACGACAATGAGGCCGCCGACCTTGACCCGGATATGTTCGTCGAGAGCAACGTCAGCACCGAGGACGCCATGCGCGCCCTGGGTTTCACCGATCAGGAGATTCATGATGCCACTGCCCAAGGACCCCGTGCGCCGCAAGAAGGTGGCCAAGGCCGTGGTGAGCCTGATGAAGCTCAAGCCGCTGCAGCGCCAGGTGGTACTCAAGCAGGACCGGGAGCGCCGGCAGAGCCAACAGAACCAGCCGAAGGTTTGACCGCTCCCACGCGCGCCGAAATCCTCGAGCAGCAGGCCAAGGCAGAGGCCGAGCGCCAGCGCCAGGAGCAGGGCGGTGATGCCCCCCTGCCAGGCAAGAAGGTTACGGGCGACACGCCCGACATGTTCAACACGCAAGGCAGTGTGTTCGACCAGCCTGCGGAGCCGGAGCCAGCAGACGAGCCAGACCGCAACGGCCTACGGGCGGCTGACCGCTATGCGAGGGATTTGGACAGCGCCGCCCAGGAACTTGCCAGCCAAATATTCGGTGACTTCAACGAAGCCGACTTTGACCCTGCCGAAGTTCGCCCCGGACTGCAAGCCTTTGCCAAGGATGCGGGCGTGCCGGCAGACGAACTGCGGCAGGCGGTCCTGAAGAATCTGCGCGCGTCTGACATGAGCAAAGCCAACCTGCGCAAAGTAGAGAAGGCGCTGGACCCGACCAAGGCGCCCGCAGAGCCAACTGCGCCAGCACCTAAACCCGGCGAGGTCGACAACTTCGGCGAAGTCCTGCCGCCGGCCAGGCGCAACATGGCCGCCAAACTGGACGAGGAACTGAGCGACAGCGACATCGCCAATCGCCCCCTGAGCGAGATCTGGCCGCTGGCCGAGAACCAGGCCATCGAAGACACGTTCGCCGCCGCCGTGGCCCATGCTGCCCGCGCCGAAGTCCCATCCAAACCACGGGTCGCCTACAAGCTCAAGCGGTGGGTCGAGAAAGTCAAGACCGTGCGCCAGCTTGCCGCCATGATCGTGAGCGGCCGATTCACCCGCGAGCAGTTCATCGCCAAGGCGCCGGCCACCCTCAAGGACTGGCTTTCCAAGGTCATGCTGCTGGAGCAGATCCCGCGCGACCAGTGGAATCGGGTCGAGGCGGTCGAGGAGCGGCCGGACTCGTTTGGCTACAAGGACAGCAAGCAGGTACGCATGCCGCACCTGAGCATCAGGATCGACGGCAAGTCGCATTGGCTGACCGGGGATGCCGACATTGATGGCGATGTCCGCGGGACGCTGATCGGGAACATGCAAGGGGTTCGCGCCCTGTTGGCCGCGGCAGAGCCCGAGGAGCGCATGCAGTTCGAGATTCGCCAGCGTCGTGGCGGCAAGGTCTTCATCAACAAGAAGGGCGACAGCGAGTACCGCGCCCTGATGGAGTTCGACACAGCAGAGGAGGCCCGCAAGGCTATCACGCAGCAGTACACGGACCTGGTGGCGGCATGGGAGGCAACCAAGGCCCGTGACAACATCACCGAGCGCGACCTGCGAAGCGCCGAGAACCGCCCGCGCGCCGGCGAAGATCACCGCGGTGGTCGAGACGTGACACCCGAGGATTTCCAGTCCAAGTTCGGTTTTCGTGGTGGCGAGTTCGGCAAGTGGGTGCGCCAGGGCAAGGGCGACAAGGAGCGCCAAGCCATCCTGAACAACGCCTACGACGCCCTGATGGACCTTGCAAAGATCGCCGGCATCCCGCCGCGTGCAATCTCGCTGAATGGCACGCTGGGCATTGCCTTCGGTTCGCGTGGCAGCGGCTGGGCATCGGCGCACTTCGAGCCCGGCAACCTGGTCATGAACCTGACCAAGACGCGCGGGGCCGGCGCGCTGGCGCATGAATGGTTCCACGCCCTGGACAACTATTTCAGCCGCATGCGCCGCGGTGGTGCTGAGTCCGAGTTCACAGGCGACCAGAACGCATACCGAAACGACAACTTCATCACCCACCGGCCCGAGCCGATGATGGTGCCCAAGAATGTCCTGGGTGGCCGCTACCTTGCGCCGATGACGCTGGGCAAGTTGCAGGCCATGCACGAGGCCCGCAAGGACAAGACGGACGCCTACAACCCCGACAACTGGCAGCGCGACCCCAAGACGCCAGAAGGGGTGCGCCCGGAGGTCGAAGCCCGGTTCGCTGCGCTGGTTGACCGGCTCAACGAGTCCCCAATGACCCAGCGCGCCCGCAAGTTGGATGGCGTGAAGTCCGGCGAGGGCTACTGGTCCCGCACCCTGGAGCGCGCGGCGCGGGCATTCGAGAGCTACGTCATTGCCAAGATGCACGAGGAGGGGTATCACAACGATTTCCTGGTGAACGTCAAAAAATCGGACGAGACCGGCAAGGCAGGTGACCGCTATCCCTACCTGATGGCAGGAGAGGTGAAGCCTATTGCAGAGGCTTTCGATGCACTGTTTGACACCATGGAGACGACGGAGGATGATGCTGGAAACGTAGCCATCCGTGAACCAGACGCCCCGTATGAAACCGACCTTTTCGGCCAAGCAGTACCCGCCCCCATCGGAAGGTCTGCGCCAGCCCGACCCAAGGGCACCGGGATACGTGGGAACGTACAGCCCGCCAGCAGAGTACAAGACACTCCCGCTCCCCGCGGAGAATACTTCGCCAACACCCTCGTCGGCTCCGAAGTCTCCCGCGAACTAGGCGCGAGCCGCATCACCAAGCCTGAGCACGCAGCCCAGGCCACCACCTACCTCTACAAGTCCGCCGTCGAGCGCCTGGACGGGATCGTCACCGACAAGAACGGCAAGCCGCTGGGCATTGTTGGCGGGTTCAAGGGTGCGCTGTCGCAGGCGTCTGTGTACCCGGCGACCCTGGTGGCCGAGGCGGTGCGGATCCCGGGTGCTGCGCACATCTGGTTCTCGCACAACCACCCAAGCGGAAACTCGCAGTTGTCGCGCGCTGACGAGAATCTGAACCAGGTGCTCTCTGATGTGTTTCGCGGCAGCGGCATCGAGCCCATGGGCTTGCTGGCGATCGGCAACGGCAAGTTCAGCTTTGCCGGCCAGAGATCGGCAGACATGATCGTCGGCGACACCATTCCAGACGCAACATCCACGATCAACGTGCCGGTGATCGAGCGCACCCTGGCGCCAGGCGGAACCATGGGCCCGTCGATTTCCAGCCCTGCCGCCGCGAAGCAATACGCCCGCGACTTCTATGCCAAGGCCCAAAAGCCCGGCTTGATGTTGATGGATGCGCAAAACACGGTCATCGCATGGGTGCCAATCACCGACGTCATGATGGGAGAGCTTCGCGGTACCGGTGGGCTGAATTCCATTTACCGCGCCATCAGTCAAGCCA
>OFQZ01000102.1_pt1 | contig 32557 bp, 41 predicted proteins | sample 1543011 | NCBI WGS metagenome assembly OFQZ01 (sample SAMN07774216, study PRJEB24372) | wastewater metagenome | isolation source: Exp Tend NO 0WW | collected 2016-02 | reverse complement strand
GCTCTGGCAGTGTCGTGGCACCGCACATATTGACTTTGCAGGCTAATTCGGAAACTTCAGCCGCAGATGACGGCAAAAAAGCGGCTGTTTGTGCACCGCGTCGGTTTCCGCGATGGTTGCGGCGACCACAATGGAAATGAGCACAATAAACTCTCTGTTGGGCGCGGAACCGAAGACGGCGGCGAGTAGCCGGTAAAAGCCTGCCTTGACGTTTCCGATTTGTTCCTGTAAACTAAACGGTTAAGCGCGATGCACCGCGTTTAGACGCAGATCATCGTTTCCTGAAAGGACCGCCCAATGACCACTGTTTATCCGACATTTGCTAAACCGTCAATAGCGGCGAAGCTCTACGACGTCAGCACGGCCACGCTTCGCAAGTGGGCCAAGACTGGCAAGATCAAATGGATCAAAACCCCGTGCGGCCATAACCGCTACGACGTTTCTGCATTCGGCGCCGTCGCCGAGGCGGTGAAGAAACCTGAGAAGCGCAAGGCCAAGTCTCCCGCCCGCAAGACTGCGCCGGCAGCGACAGTTGCCGCTCCTGAGCGCGCGCCACAGCCCGCCCCGATCGCGGAAGTGCCGCCAATGGTGTCGTTGCAAGATCTGATCGGTCAGGCCACGGCAACAATGCGCAATGGCCAATTCAAAGCCTCTGCAACTCAAGCAGTAAAACCGGAAATCAGCATGGCGGAACTTATGTCGAAACTCGATATGCTTTGCGGCGCAATTCCGGCCATGTGAATATGTCAAGGGATTTTAATTGACGGCGGGAAAGAATTTCGCTAAATAAGGGTTACATGCCAAATCAGCAAATCAATGATTCTGTACCGTTCCACCGTTGGATGGACGAGCTGGATTTCGACACCGCATCGGCGGCGGCGATCCTCGGAAAGTCGAAGCGTATCGTTGAAATGTATGAGCGCGGCCGTCTGCCGCCCGTGTCGACACGCAAGTTGATGACGGCCATTTTCCATTTGAAAGGGCGCAACATCGCGCCGTGGCCGTCAAAGTAAAAGCCGCCCGAGAGTGACCAACTCAGGGGCGGCTCATGTTTTGTCGCAAGCTCCATGCACGGAGCTGCGTAAGTAGTGTCCTGAAAACCTGAAAGTGCCAGTGCGTTCGGCTCGAACCGACCCCAATCGGTAGGAGCCACAGTGACCTGCGTTCCAAATCAATCCGCGAATCAAAACACCGGGGTCACAACATGGAAATCTCCGATTTCGAGCCGTCTGTCAACGGGGATAGCCCGCTCGACAGCGCCGTCAACAGCCGGTGCGACCGCGGGCCCGTATGCAACGTGCCAAACGAGTACATTGGCCGCCTCCTAGACCATGATGACAAGACCGGCCAATACGCCCTCTTCCTTCTGGTTTATCTCATTCACCACGGCAAAGATTACCCAATTTACGGGCTCAACAGATGGCGCTTGAAAGGCCATATGTGCGGCGACGCATTCCAAGCTGCGCTGCGTTTGCTCAAGGATCTCGGCATTCTGCGCCGGAAGGTGCGCGGGCCCCGCGGATACGCCGTGGATGAGTTGGTTCCGCCAGCATCGTCGTCGAACTTCACGAGTGTAAACGTAGCAGCGCTCGACCTTCCGTGCGACGTTTTTGCGTTCATTGTCGTGGTGCTGCTGTCGGAGCCGCCACTTAGGCCAGCCGTTGCCGCCAAGCGCATTGGCATCAAATCACTGCCGACCGTTTACAAGGTCAGCGCGGCTGCGGCTAAGGCCGGGTACATAGCTACGTTTGTTGGTCCGAACAGGACGACGTGGGTCGGTCGACCGGGCACGAATTTTTCACAACACGTCGGGTCATCAAAAAACCAGTCAACAAAAACCAAGTCATCAAAAAATCATGGCGCACACAGTAAAAGGAAGAACCTCACAGTAGAAGGAAGAGAGACACAGAACACGAAAGACAGCACAGTACGCAACGCGCCGAAAGACGGCGCGGCGGGACTGCTGCTTGAGCTTTCTGATTGGAAGACCTCTGAGTATTTCAATAGCTTTGGCTTCATCGCCAGTCCCGGCCTGACTCCAGGCGGGTCGCTAAGTCTTGCCGAGTGGCGCATGTTGCTCAAGCGTTTTTGCGGGGAGACCGCGCCCGTCCACCTGATGACCCGCAAGGCGCACCGTCAGGCAGTCGAAATCACCACGTTCTTGTGTGTGCAACTTGGTTGGGTCACGCTTTCCGATGATTGCAAGCAGATCGCCAACTCGAATCCGGTTCAGGTTCGGGAAATGGCAATAGCGGTCGCAGGCGAGATCGCGAAGGCGGTCGCTAAAGGACGCACGATCCGCTCGCTTGGCTTCATCGCCGAGCGCTTGGGCCGCAGTGTCGAGCATGGCGATGAGAGTTTCGTTTTCGACCGCCCCGTTACCCTTAGCGAGCGAGACGAAGAAATCGCGCACGATATCGCGATCAAGGGTGCCGCGATGCTTGAGGCCAACGGGAAGATGTTCGTTCGTGAATGGATGCTCGGGTCAAGAGCGCTGGAAGAAATTCACGACGCTCGCTGCCGTTTTGGCAGCGACGATGCCGTGCTTGATCGGATGCAGCGGCACGCGAAGGAGGTCAAGCTTGGCGAAGGCTATCTCTTGATCGGTTGGACGTTTTGACCGGAGCGCTTGTGCCATGACCTTCGATAACGCGGGACGAAAAGCGATGGGCGGCGGTCGGGGCGAACCCGTCGTTGCCGATCTGCCAGCGGGTCGGAAGACACTACCGTCCGATTGGTTTGCTGGGGATTTCGAGGACGGCACGACGTTGCTGGCGCGCGAGCTTAGCCGCCAGCGTCGAGCCCGCATCGGACCGTGCAAGCGCCCCTGGGATGAAACCCAGCAGCGGCAGCAGCGATCTGAATCGCGCTGGGCGCTCGAAATGGAACGCCGCGGCATTCCCGTCGAGATCGACCATCCATCACGCAGCTATCATTGACGAAAACCGCCTCAGAGCGGCACTGACGCGAATTTCGATCCCTGCCGCCACCCTCATAGCCAAGAGGGAGAGAAAACCCGCCAGCGGTCAAATTTGGGGCTTTTCCGGCGAAGCTAACCAGGCGCGCACCTGGCCAACACGTTCATCCGGGTATCAAAACCGCCGATGCGCAGTTCCGCGGGCCGGAAATTGGGGTTGCAAGGTACGTACAGAAAGGTCCGCACTGATGCGGGGCTTTTCAAGGTACTCTTTCGCCCGGCGCTGACTGTTTCTCAAAAGGGTGGCGCGGATGCTCGCGTGCAAATCTGTCACCCTTTTGATGCTGAGTGATTTGGCTCGTGATTCGATATATTAGGCCTAACCGCCAGCGACTTACGGCATTGCAATAGCAAATAGTTATGGTGCGACGTTCTGTCGCAGGCATTCAATAAGTCATTGATTTTAAAGGATTGGCGCGACTCCAACCGCCAAGAGAAATAGCAAGTCAAGCGGAAAATGCGCCGCCCCTATTGATTTGAGGGCAGCGTTCCGGTAATGTTTTCTCAGTCGCGCGCACGTAACCTGCCCCAGGATTGACCATCCAAAGGCACCTACGCATCGCACGGCGTGGCTCGCAAGTCAAGGCTCGTCCGATTGACCCCGGGAAGACCTCGACCGCGATCCAGTCACTCTCTCGGGAAATCAGGTGCCGGGGGCGGTCCTTTGGGGGGACCGCTCCCATTTTTTTATCCTGAGCGGGTGGCTCGACCGCTCCCCCAAGGGCGGCTCAAAACCCTGAAACTGAGAGCCAAGCCATGAGAAGGATAGACTATTCCAGCGCCGAAAGTTCGCTTTACGATCAGCGGTTCATTTCTCGATACCAATCGAAAATCGAAAAACGCGGGCGGCACCAGTGCTGGCCGTGGCTCGGCACCCCCGACACTTGCTCGATCGGGTACGGGCGCATCAGCCGAGCGGGCAAGTTGCTCTACGCGCATCGTGTCGGGTGGGAACTCGCCAACGCGGTGCCGATTCCCGCCGGCCAAGTCATCCGGCATAGCTGCGACAACCCGATCTGCTGCAACCCGAATCATCTGGTGCCCGGGCGGCAGGCCGACAACGTGGCCGACATGAACGGCCGCGGCCGTGGGCGTCCGCACCTGACCAAGGACAAGGTGCTGCTCATCGACGGGCTTGCTCGCTACAACCCCGAGCACTGGACGCATGCCCGTCTCTCCGCGCGCTTCGAGGTATCCGAGACTGCCATCCGGCGCCTGCTCTCTGGCGCGACGTGGAGCAAGCTCACAGGGCGCAAGACGCACAAGCGCAACAAGCCGGCCGATCACGGCCACATCAACAGCGAAGCACCGAGGGTATCGCCATGACCGCGACCGTCCGCGTCTATTACCATTCGTCAGTCACCACGGCCCCCGTCGACGCCGCCTCGGGCCGGTACTCCACCGATTCCGTCCCGCTGCTGAAGCAGCCCTATCTTGGCCGCGAAGTGCTTTCGGCCACGACATCGGGAGAGGTCCGCACCGCTGGCGCTCCCGCCGGCACACGTCTGGCCCGCATCCAGGTTCAGGAAGGCAAGACGGCAACCTTCGAGGTCGATCCGGGCATCAACCGCGCGCAAGAGGCCGATGATCTAAGTCCGACGATCTCGGGAGAGCAGATCGTCGAATGCGGCCCCGGCTGGAAGTTCGGTTTCAAGGAATACGTCGTCGCGTGACCCGCGAGCGGCCCGCCCGGGACAGACAGCCCCCGGCGGGCCCCCCACATCAGGATCAGCAACCATGACCGCCAAGCCGAAGAAAACCGCCCCCAAGGCTAAGGGCAAGCCTAAGGGGAAGGGACAGGGCAAGGGCAAGCAGTCCAAAGCCAAAGCCCCGGCTGCTGAGACTGTCGATCGCCCGCAAGGCGGACAGACGGTTTACACCCGCGAGATCGCGGATCGCATCTGTCAGCTCATGGGCGATGGCATGACCCTCAACCAGATTTGCAAGCAGGACGGCATGCCCGGCAGAACCACCGTTTTGGACTGGGCGCGTGTTGATCGTGACGGGTTCGCCGACAGGTACGCGCGCGCGCGCGAGGAATTGCTAGACCATTGGGCCGACGAAACGATCGATATCGCTGATGACGGCAGCAATGATTACGTCGAGCGCACCAACAAGAACGGCGAGACTTACACGGCCTTTGACCGCGACCATGTTGAACGGTCCAAGCTCCGCGTTGAAACCCGGAAGTGGATGCTGACCAAGCTCATGCCGAACAAGTACGGCGACAAACTTGAGCAGACGCACAAGGGCGATGCGGCGTTCCTGCAAATGCTCAAGCACGTCAGCGGCGATAGCGGGCACTGACGGAACGGGACTTGAGTTTTTCGTCGTGTTGGGTTATTCACCGTGCATCGCGTCCCCAACGCGCTCTCTTGAAGCACCGCACTTCGGACTGGTCATCCGATGCTGCGATGGGACCGATGATGACCGTCCAATCACCCATTGCATGGCAGAAGGCATGGCTTAGCAGCCGGCGCAACCCGCTGCTGTTCGCGACTGGCGTGCTCGGCTTCGCCCCGCATGGCGTCGATCCGCTCCCCGGTCAGCCCGTCCTTGAAAAGTGGCAGACGGAATTCCTACGCGATTTCTTCCTCGGACCGGACGGCCAGCCGATAGATGATCCGCGCCATTCGGTCCGATCCGGCCACGGCGTCGGCAAGACGACCGTCATCGCGATCCTCGCTCTCTGGTTCATCCTTTGCCACTACGACGCAAAGTGCGTCGTCACGGCGTCGTCTCAAGATCAGCTGCGCGATGGCGCATGGTCCGAGCTGCGCAAGTGGTGGGGCAGGCTACCCGAGCCGCTGAAAGAGCAGATCGACGTTTCCGAGGAACGCGCCGTGCTCAAGGCGGCCCCGGAGATGGGCTTCATCGTCCGCCGCACCGCCAGCAAGTCAAACCCTGAGAGCTTGCAGGGCATTCACGCCAAAAACGTCCTGTACCTCATCGATGAGGCGTCGGGCATCGCCGATATCATCTTTGACGTTGCGGCCGGCTCGCTCTCGACGGCCGGCGCAATGGCGTGCCTGTTTTCCAACCCGACGCGCACGAGCGGTTTCTTTTTCGAGACACAGAACAAGCTCAGGAGCCGCTGGCGCTGCATCCGGGTTTCGTCAGAGGACGTGCCGCGCGCGCGGGGGCACATCGAGGATATCGTTCAAGCCTACGGCAAGGGCTCGAACAAGTACCGTGTCCGCGTCCTTGGCGAATTCCCGACCGCCGACGACGACACAGTGGTTTCGCTCTCGCTCGTGGAAGCCGCGCGCGGACGCAACGTCACCGCCCGCGACGTCAAGCCCGTGTGGGGCGTGGACGTGGGCCGGTTCGGCGACGACAGTTCGGCGCTGGCCAAGCGTCAGGGCAACGTCCTGCTAGAGCCGGTGCGGGAATGGTACGGCAAGGACGCGATGCAGCTCGTCGGGCTCATCGTCGACGAGTGGGATCGTACCGATCTCGACAAGCGGCCGGCGGAAATCCTCGTTGACGTTATCGGCATCGGTGCCGGCGTCGTCGATCGCCTCAAAGAGCTTGAGCTGCCCGTGCGCGGCATCAACGTCGCCGAGACGGCGGCGGTTGAGGAAAAGTTCAGCCGCCTCCGCTCCGAACTCTGGTGGAAGGGCCGCCAGTGGTTTGAGGCGCGCGATTGCTCGATCCCCATGGATGAAAAGCTCGTCTCGGAACTCACCGGGCCGACATTTGACTACGCCTCAGACGGCCGCCTCGTCGTCGAGAGCAAGAAGGACATGCGCAAGCGCGGTATCGCATCGCCGAACAAGGCCGATGCCTTCCTGCTGACGTTCGCCACGTCAGACCGCCAGCGCGCCAAGGTGCAGCGTCACCGGGCAGGTTCAAGCAGATCGTCGTGGGCGGCATAGGGAGGGATCATGATCAGAGAAACCGAGCTGAGACGGGCATTGACCGAGTGGGGCCGCAAGGAATGCGCCGAAATGTACCTTCATTCGCCGCTAGAGCCGTCGAGCCTTGATCGGCTCGTGGCCGCGATCATGGGCGTTGTCCGCAGCGACGAAAGGGCAAGCTCAAGGGCAAGTAGCGCGGCAGGTTCAGACGACGCTGCAACGCCCGTGAATGCTGGGAATTCCGCAGATGGCATGACCGACAAGGGCACGTCAAAGGGCAAGAAGAAGGGCAAGCAATGACACTCGATGCAAACGGCAATCCCGACGTGATGGGCTCGCTGGAAATGACACCGGATCAGATCGCCATGTCGAACAAGCTCCGGCTCGCTTTCAACGCGCTCCATGCCGAGATCGAGCTGAACGCCAGCACGCTTCCGAAACCGGAGGCGGCCCGGCTGTTCGCAATGGCCAAGACGCACCTTGAGCTTTCCTGCATGGCCGCAATCAAGGGCGTGTCGCGGTCGTAAGTCTCGCGCACCGCACGAGGGCGCATCGCAACGGTTAGGGGATTTGAGATGCTGAACGTCACTGACGACGCCGGGACCGGCGATGCCGTCTCCGAGCCGTCGCGCCTCGAAAGCGAAGCGCTGTACAACGCTCTGAAGGGCTGGTTCAAGGCCGATATGGAGCACTCGCAGGAATGGCGCGCTCAGGCCAAGTCGGATTTTGATTTCAGGGCCGGAAAGCAGTGGCGACCGGAAGACAAGTCGGCGCTTGAAGATCAGAAGCGGCCCGTCATCACCTTCAATCGGTCGCTGGCCATCATCAAGGCGGTCGCCGGCCTCGAAATCAACGCGCGGCACGACACCGTGTTCCTGCCGCGCGGCATGACGCCTGGCGCGGTAAAGGCCAACGAGCTGCTGACCTCGGCAAGCCAGTGGATGGGCGAAAGCTGCGATGCGGAAGACGAGCAGAGTGAAGCGTTTCAGGACGCGATTACCTGCGGCATGGGCTGGACGGAGCAGCGCATCGGCTACGACGAAGAACCTGACGGCGCATATGTCGAGCAGCGCGCCGACCCCCTCGAAATGTTTTGGGATCGATCGGCCCGCAGCAAAAATCTAGCCGACGCGCGCCGCGTTGCTCGCGTGCGCAAGATGACCGTGGCCGAGGCGAAAGACTTCGCGGCCAGCCTTGGCGTCGAGAATGTCGACGTGACAGACCTCGACGCCTCATGGGCGATTGGCGTAGATACCGATCCGGCCAAGCCGGTTGAGGAACGCCGCTTGCGCCTTGAGAATTCGCACTCGTTTTCCGACAAGGACAACGTGCATATCGTTCACATGCAGTGGATTGAGCGAAAGCCGTTCTATCGCGTGGCCGATCAGACAACGGGCCGCATGCTCGAATTGAACGAGAAACAGTACAGCGAGTACGTCGCGCTGGCCAAAGAGCACGGGCTGCAATACCGCTCCGTCCGGCAGACCAAAAAGGTTTACAAGCAAGCGTTCCTTGGCGGCATCATCATCGGCGGCGTGACGGAATGCCCCTGCCCCGACCGCTTCACATTTCAATGCATCACGGGCGAGCGCGACCACAACAGTGGAACCTGGTTCGGCCTCATCTCGCTCATGCGTGATCCGCAGATGTGGGCCAACAAGTGGCTGTCTCAGACGCTTCACATTCTCAACACCACGGCCAAGGGCGGCATCATCGCAGAGAAGGACGCCTTTGCCGATCAGCGCGAGGCTCAGGACACCTACGCGCAACCCGACGCGATCACCTGGGCGGCAGAGGGCGCAATCGGCAAAAACAAGATCATGCAAAAGCCCGGCACCGGCATCCCGAATGGCTACGTCAACCTCATCCAGTTCGCCATTTCCTCGATCCGCGACGTGACCGGCATCAATCTCGAATTGCTGGGCCAGCGTGACGCCAATCAGCCCGGCATCCTTGAGCATCAGCGCAAGCAGGCCGGCATGACCATCCTTGCAACAGTCTTCGATAGCTTGCGCCGCTTCCGCAAGAACGTCGGGCGCGTCCGTCTGTCGTTCATTCAGCAGTACCTTTCCGACGGCCGCCTGATCCGCATTGCCGGGCCGGATGGATACAAGGTGGTTCCGCTGCTGCGCGATCAGACCCTTGGCGAATACGAGGTCATCATCGATGACAGCCCGACGTCGCCAAATCAGAAGCAGGAAACGTGGGGGTTCCTCTTGGAACTCATGCCGATGTTGCGCGGCATCATGACCCCGGAAGCGGCCATTGCGATGCTGGAATACAGCCCGCTTCCGTCGCAGCTCGTCGAGCAGTTCAAGGCGATGATCATGCAAAAGCAGGCCCCAAGCCCCGAGGCTCAGGCCGCAAAGCAAATCCAGATGCGCGGCGTTCTGGCGAAAGTCGTCAAAGACGAAGCGGCAGCCGAGGAGATGCGCGCCAAGGCCTCCGGCGATCGGGCTCAGGCGATCCTCGATCTCGCCGACGCTGCGGCCAAGGGCGCTCAGGCCGATCTCGACCGCGTGCGCGCCTCTATCGTGGCTTCGATGCATCCGGTTGAAAGGTTGCCGGATCAGCCGCACGAGCACTATGGCGAGACGCCTCAGGGCCAGCAGTTCAAGAGCCTCCCGTCCATGCCCTACGTCCCGGCCGGGCCGAATGGCCCCCACCTACCGCCGCAGCTCGTAGCTACGGCCGAATGATTGCAGTGGCGTCCTAAGCCTGAAATGCAGAAACAAAGAGGACTACCATGACGACTGAAACCGCAACCATTGCTAACTCCGGCTCTGACGCTCTGACGGCGGGCGAGATGGCCTATTTCTCGTCGCGCGGCTCCGATACCGCAGCACTGGAGCGTGAGCTTGGCAACGTTGCCAACGACACTCAGGCCCCGACCGCTCCCAATCCGGTGCAGGCCGCCGCAAAGGCCGCTGGCGGCGCTGACGGGGCCGACGAAGCTGCGGCTGATGCCGTAACCGATCCCGATGATATCGTCATCGGCGAGGACGGAAAGGCGCGCAACAAGACGGGCCAGTTCGTCAAGCACGTCCCGCTTGCCGCGCTCCACAAGGAACGCGAGAAGCGCAGGGCGGTCGATAGTGAGCTGATGACGCAGCGCGAGAAGGTTGCCCGCGCTGACGAGCGGCTTGCGATCCTCAATGAAATGTTCGGCGCGAACGGCAAGACGGCTCCGAATGCACAGGCGGCGCGGCCTGAAGCGGATGAGATCATCGACCCGGAGAAGGATATTTTCGGGGCCTTCAAGCAGGCGATGAAAAAGATCGAAACGCTGAATCAAAAACTCGATGAAACCCGCAGCACGACGCAGGCCAAGGAGGCGCAGCGCACGGTTGCAGAAGTCTATAAATCCGACGTGTCGCGCTTCGCTCAAGAGACGCCGGACTTCACCGATGCCTATCAGAGCCTCGTCGCCGGACGGCATCGCGAGCTTGAGGCGATGGGCGTTTCCGACAAGCTGGCGCGTGAGGCGGTCATTGCAAAAGAAGCCGCAGGCATCGTCAATCAGGCGGTCGCGGCGCGTCAGTCTCCGGCGCAACTTCTGTACAATCTCGCCATCGCGCGCGGCTATGCAAAACCGGCTGCCGCACCAGCCGGTGCTACGCCCCCCAACGCCGCTGCGCAGGCCCCGGCAGACAAGATCGATCAGATCGCGCGCGGTCAGCGCGTTGCCGGGGCCTCACTCTCTGGAGCGGGCGGAACATCGGGAGAAGGATTGACAGTTGCAGCGCTCGCGGATATGAATGAAGCAGAGTTTTCCGCGTGGAAATCAAAAGCCGGCAAGGAAGCGTATCGGCGATTGATGGGCGGATAAACGAAAGGGGAGCGGATTAGTCACCCGCGAAATTCCCCCGGCACCGAAAGCCCCCCAAAGGCGATTTCCGAGAGAGCGACGTAGGCGCTACCCACCAGGGTTACGCTCACGGCGCGATTTTGCCGTGTTCGGCTGGGCTCCGTTATTGGCCTGTCGCCTGCCCCGACACAAAAGGGCTGTTTCGCGAAGGTGCCGCGTCAGCGCGCCAATCGGACAATTCGGAAACAGCAAAGGGGACAGCTATGTCCACGACCACGTTTGGCGTCAATGACGCGATGGCCGTTAAGCTCTGGTCCAAGTCTCTGATCGAAGCGGAGCGCGAATATCTCGACATCCTCCCGCTGATCGGCGAGGACGAAAACTCGATCATCCAGTTCAAGACCGAAACCCGCAAGGGCTCCGGCGACAAGGTGACGTTCGGCTTGATGACCCGCCTGAACGGCGACGGCAAGACCGAGGGCGAGACTGCGGAAGGCAACGGCGAAAGTCTTTCGATCTATTCCGACGCGGTGGTGATCAACGAGCTTGGCCACGTCGTCGGCGTTCGCTCCGAGAACACCATCGATGCGCAGCGCGTTCCCTTCGATCTTCGCGAGAAGGCCAAGGAAGGACTCGGCATGTGGTGGGCCGACCGCAAGTCGGTTTCGTTCTTCAACCAAGTCTGCGGTTACACCCCGGCCAACACTGCGGGTTCCGGCTCTGGTCCGAAGTACACCGGCCTCAATGCCGTTGTCGCGCCTGCTGCTTCGCGCCGTCTATATGCCGCCTCGGCGACCGCTGACGAGGGCCTTTCCAGCTCGGACACGTTCACTCTGACGCTGATCGACAAGGCGGTTGAGAAGGCCAAGGTTGGCAACAACATTGTCCGCCCGATCCGCATCGCCGGGCAGAAAAAGTACGTCATGTACCTTCACCCGTATCAGGTCACGGCGCTGCGCACCAACAGCTCGACCGGCCAGTGGCTCGATATCCAGAAGGCCGCTCTTGCCGGCAGCGGCGACACCAAGAACCCGATCTATACCGGCGCTCTTGGCGAATACAACGGCGTCATCCTGCGCAGCTCGCAGGACGTAACGAGCGGCGTCAACAGCTCGACCGGCGCTGCCGTCACGACCGTCAAGCGCGCTGTGTTGCTTGGCGCTCAGGCTGCCGTCATCGGCTTCGGTGCCAACGGCGGCCCTGGAAAAATGCGTTGGAACGAAGAGCTGCTTGACCACAAACGCAAACTCGAAGTCTCCGCGTGGTCGATCTGGGGCCTCAAGAAGACCATCTACAATTCGGCTGATTTCGGCACGGTCGTCGTGTCGAGCTACGCAGCCGCGTCGTGATCCGTCTGAGCCTCGCAAACATCGTCAAGCCATCAAGGAGATAATGCCATGGCTACCAATACCGCCGGCACGGCTGCCCGCGAGTACCATACCGCGCAAATCCACTACCTCGCCGCTGATGTCGCTTTCGGTGACGGCAACGGTGCAACGATCACGCTCGGGAATGTCCCGGCTGGGTCGTACATCTTGCGCGGCGGCGTCGTGGTCAGTGAGGCGTTCAACGCCGGCACGACCAACACGATCGACGTCGGCGTTACCGGCACTGCCACCGCGTTCGCTTCGGCGATTGCGCTCGGCACTGTTGGCGTCATCGCGGCCGACGACATGGCGACGACTACCAAGTCGCTGTCTGCGGCCGATATCGCCGTCATCGCCACGCTGCACATGACCGGAACCGCCGCGACGACGGGTGCCGGCCGTGTGTGGGTCGAATACCTCGCAAGCCATAAGTGACGCGAGGCGGCTGTTGACGTGACGGCCGGTTAGCCGCTGTGCCGTGAAACAGGCCGGGGCCGAAAGGCCAAGAACACAGGAGGGCCGGGAAATCTCGGCTCTCCAGCACCCCCGCAAATTTGAGTGCTGATGTGCGTCGGGCAATCCCGCTTGAGACAGGATCGCCCGACTTGCCGGCGCCGCTGAAAGGAAAGCGACGACGACCATGAACACCGTAAACCCTGGAAAACTGGGCGGCAAGATGACCGGCGAAAGCAAGAACATCGTCGAGACGATTGCCCACCACGATGCCGCAATTGGTGCTCTTGGGCACCGGATGCAGGGCGTCGAGAACGGCATGAAGACGCTTCAGGGCGAAGTGCATACCGGCTTCAATCAGATCAGCTCGTCACTCGGCAGCCTCAACTCGAAAATCGACAAGATCGACGCTCGACCGCACGTCGATTTTCACAAGACGGTAGCGACCGTCACGTCCCTTGCCGTCCTGTTCTCGCTCGTCGTCGGCGGCATCATTTGGGTTGTCCTCAGTCAGTCTTCAGTGATTTCAGAGCGCGTCACGCGTCACGAGCAAGCCATCGAAAAGCTGTCTGAGCGGCAGGGCTGGTCAGCCCTCGTCTCGCCCACGGTGAAGGGACGCTGACCCATGACGACGCTTGCCATCATGAAGGCCCGCATTGCTGACGAGCTTGGCGACCGCCACGATATCGACAGTCAGATTGCCTACGCGATCAACGACGCCATCACCGCCTATCAAGATGAGCGTTGGTGGTTCAATGAGACGCGCGCGCTGACCTTCACCACGGTTGCCGAACAGGATTTCTACAGCGCGACCGATAGCGCCAACATCGGCACCATCCAGAAAATCGATTACGTGATGCTCTACGTTGGCAGCGTCACCTATCGCCTCGAATACAAGCCGCCGTCCGAGATCGAGGCCATGAGCCTCAATGGCGTCTACGTGGGCACGCCATGGGGGTACACTTGGTACGGTGCGCAGCTCAGGCTGTATCCGACCCCGGTTGACGCCTACCTCGTTCGCATCGGCTGCTCGATCATCATTCAGGCACCCGAGAACGATGCCGAGACGGGCAACCATTGGATGACGAGCGCAGAACGGCTGATCCGCTCGCGCGCCAAGCTAGAGCTTGCGCTGCACGTCCTGAAAGACCCGGCCCTCGCTCAGACGATGAGCGCTGGCGTCGAGGAGGCGTGGAAGCAGCTCAAGTCCCGCACCAATCAGCTGACCATGGCCGAAGGCGGCCGTGTTCGCGCGATGCAGTTCTGAGGGGCGCACAGCTATGGCAATCCTCCCCTTCGGTCCCTGGCAGCCCGACACGAGCGATATCAACGGCACTCAGTCGTCGATCCTGCTGAACGTGCTGCCGCGCGCCGACGGATACGGACCCATGAAGGACGTGCGGGCCTTCACGAGCGCGCTGCCCGGCGTCTGCCGCGGCGCATTCATGGCTCGCCGCAACGATGGCACGATCAACCTTTTCGCCGGCACGGCAACGAAGCTGTACCGGCTCGACAACACGACATTCGCCTGGACGGACGTATCTGACGGCGGCGGTTCCTACTCGGCACTGTCGAGCAACACAAACTGGCAGTTTGCGCAGTACAACACCAAGCTTCTAGCCGTGCAGCAGAACGTCGTTCCTCAGGTCTTCGATCTTGAGGTCGGAACGGAGTTTGCCACGCTGACGGCAATCTCTGGCACGCCGCCGCAGGCTGGTGGCGTGACGGTCATCAACGGCTTCCTCGTGATGTTCGGCATCCTTGGATTTCCGCGCCGCATTCATTGGTCCGGCCTGAGCAACATCAACTCTTGGGCGACGGCCGACAATACCTATGCCGGCTTCACCGACCTTCCCGATGGCGGCAACGTGCAAGGCGTCGTCGGCGGCGAGTTTGGTATCGCGCTTCAAGATCACGCCATCCGCAAGATTGTCTATGCCCCCGGCTCAACGACGGTCTTCCAGATCGACCGCATCGCCAATGACGTTGGCGCGGTATGCTCCGAGGCGATCTGCGAAGCGAACGGCGTCGTCTACTTCCTGAGCCCCAAGGGGTTCATGAAGGTGACGAGCGACGGCGCGTTGACGCCTATCGGGTTCGAGCGCGTCGATCGCACGTTTCTTGCGGCGGCCGATCTGCAAGCGTCGGCGCTGATCCAGGCCGAGACGGACCCGGCCACGCACAACGTCTTTTTCACCTACAAAGAGACGGCGTACTCGCAGCCGCGCTTCAACAAGGCGCTCGTCTATAACTTCGCGCTCGACCGCTGGTCGCCGATTGAGCTTGTCGGGGAATACCTCGTCTGTGCCGGCAAGCCAGGCGTGACCCTGGAAGGGCTCGACACGCTGTTCCCCGACGTAGACCTCATGGAAGCCGTCTCATACGACGATTTCGAGGCGGCAACACTCAACATGATGGCGCTGTTCGATAGCAGCCATTGCTGCGGCTACTTCACCGGGGACACGAAGGAAGCCACGCTGACCTCATCCGAGCAAACGGGGCTGTCGCGCCGCGTGTTCGTGCGCGGGCTCTATCCTCAGACGGACGCGGCTATGGCCTATGGATGCGTTGGCCGGCGCGAGAACCTTCAGGCACCGCCCACATATTCGAGCGAGGTTGCTGTCAACGCACTCGGCATGATCCCGGCGCGCGTCTCGACACGCCACTTCCGTATGCAAATTCGCGTCCCGGCCGGAACGTCTTGGACGTTCGCGACCGGCGTGCAGCCCGATTACTCAGCCGAGGGAGGCCGCTGATGCGTGTGCCAAAAACGAATGTTTCTGGCACTCCGAGATTGGGGAAGGTTTTGCGTCCCCCAACCCCCGAAATAGCGTGCCAAAAAGCGTGACAAATTAGGAATGTGCCACCGCAGCAAGGTCTGCGGCTTTTGGCACCGAAACGGAGGGGACAATGGCAGGCGTCGTGCCGTCACCGGGAGAAACGAGCCTCGCTCGCATCGTGCGGTCGATCCGCGACCTCTATGAGGGCCGGTCGAATGCCGTTGGGACGCTGACGCTCGCTGCCGGCACCACGACGACGACCGTCCAATTCATCAACTGCTCGATCAGCTCGAAGGTATTCCTTTCGCCGACAACCGCCAACGCGGCGACGGCAGTCGGAACGACCTACGTCAGCAGCAAGGGCGCGGGCTCTTTCACGCTGACGCACGCCAACAACGCTCAAACGGATCGGACCTTTGATTATGTCTGCATCGGCTAAGGCAACCATCGTTCTGGTGCCGCTGAGCTTCCTGCCGCAGATGCTCCCGCATTTGCAGGCGGCGCTTGAGGCCGGGATGACTGCGGCAACGGACATCGATCTTGAAAAGGAGTTTGCCGACGTTGCGGCCGGGAAAGCCCAAGTGTGGGCCATCCTGCGCAGCGATCGCGTCATTGGCGCTTTCCTGACCTCTGTCGTGATCCTGAAGGACGGCCGGCGCGCGCTCGATGTCTACGGGCTCGGCGGCGGCGGCATTCTCGGATGGGGACGCGATCTTAGCCAACTGCTGATCGACTACGGCAAGGCCAACGCGTGCAGCGTGGTCGTCTTCAAGGGGCGCAAGGCTCTGATGCGGGCCTATCGCGGCAGCGGGATCGCAATCGTCGGCCAGCACGGCGATGGCAACTACCTTTACGAAAGGGCTTTGTGACATGAGCAAGAGCAGCGGCGAGAGTGAGAAGACGACGGCAACCCAGACCGACCCGTGGGCCCCGGCCGTCCCGGACTTGCAGAGCTTGCTGCAAAAGCTCGGGGCCGGCATCAATGGGACCGACGTGACGCCCGCGCAGTCGGATGCGTTCGCGCGGCTCAAGACCGCAGCCGCCAACGGCAACCCGTGGGCTGGCCAGATCGGCAGCGTTGCCACGGATCAGCTCGGCTTTGGTTCCAACAGTGGCGCGATCAACGACGCCGTGGCTGGCTATACCAAGTCGGTCCAGCCCGTCGCTGATGGAACCATGCTCGACTTTGCCAACAACCCGCATCTTCAGGCCATGCTTGCCAAGGCCGGCGCGGATGCCAGGAACGCGGTCGCTTCGCAGTTTGCCGGCGCGGGCATGACCGGATCGAGCATCGAGCAAGGCGCGATCGGCAGCGGTATTGTTCAGGCCGAGCTGCCGTTGCTGCTTCAGCAATACAACGCAGAGCGCGGCAACCAGACGGCGGCGCAGGGGAACATTCTCAACGCTCAGACGAGCGGTGCCAGCGCTGCGCAGGGCCTCGACACGTCGGCTTTGTCAGCGCGCGCGGCCGGGGCGGGCACGGCTGGCAATGCCATGGCCGCGCAGAATTGGGGCGATACGCAGATCCTCAACCTCGAAAATCAGCAGCAAATGCTGCCCTACCAGAACCTATCGACCATCGCGGCCATGCTTCTCCCCATGGCTGGGCTGGGCGGCACTCAGAACGGCACGAGCACCACAAGCACCGATAGCAGCTCAATGAGCATCGAGGGCATTGGAAAGGCGATTTCCGGGCTCAGTTCAATTCTCGCCTTCTCTGACGAGCGCGTCAAAGAGGACATCGAGCACATCGGCGAGCTTGAGGACGGCAGCAAGATTTACCGCTTCCGATACAAGGGCGACCCGAAAGTTCACATCGGCCTAATTGCTCAGGAAGTCGAGAAGCGCCAGCCGTCGGCGGTCGTCGAGATCGGCGGCATCAAGGCCGTCAACATCAAGAAGGCGACCAACAAGGCCGCGCGCATGGTTCAGGACAACGATAGGGACGGGGAATAATCATGGCTGACCCGATCAACGATATCCTCAGCGGCCTTAGCTCGCTGTTCAGTGGTTCGTCCGCTCCATCTGGCGCGTCTCAGCCGGCCGATCCGACCGAGAATATGTTCCGGCCGACCTTTGCTCAGCGGCTCAATGCTGTTGGGCAGGCTTTCCAGGGACAGAGCCCCGGCAACCTCGATCAAGACGCGACGGCGCGCAATGCCACATACACCGCGCTCTTGAGCAAGGGGATCGACGCCGATACGGCCAAACTCGCCGTCTCCAATCCGCACGTCTTGCAGGCGATGCTGCCGCAGTTGTTCGGCGCAAAGCAGGCACCGCAGATTGTCGAGTTTGATGGCCCGTATGGCCAGAAGCAAAAGAAGTTCTGGAATCCGAAGGCCAACAAATACGAGGACGCATCGACGCTGTTCGATGCCCCGGCTCCCGTGGCTCCCGTTGCCCCGGCGCAGGCCGGGCCGCAGATGGTGGCTCCGGTTGCGCCCGTGACGACGGCGGCGCTTGGTCCGGTTTCCATGCCCGGGATGCAGCCGAGCGACGACATTCCGACGGTGCCGAGCTTTGCGCCTAGGTCGCCATGGGCACCGGCTGCGCAGCCGCAGCAGGCTCCGCAGCAGCTTGGCATTCAGCCTGCCGCAACTTCTCCTGATTACGTTTTCGGCCATGCGGTTCCGAAGCCGCCGGAAGGGTACGTGCACAAGGCCGCTCAGGATGGATCGAGCTACTTGTGGTCGCGCTCGACTGGCCAGCCGATCTTTGAGAGCAAGGCGGAGGCGGAGGCTCGCGGGAAGCGGCAGGACGAAGGGGCCGCAACGAAGGTGTCCGAGGCGAAGACTGCAACGCAGTTCACGGGCGGGCTCGAACAGCTTACCCGGTTCCCCGGTGAATTCGGCAAGGAGGCGTTTGAGCGGGCACTCGGGCCGCTCAGCGCGAACGATCCGAACCCCGAAAGCGCCACCGGCATCTTTGGGTCTGGCATCTCTGTCCCGTCAGCGCTCCGCATGGGCGCGCATGCTATCGGTGAGCTCAAAACGGCGGCATTCGGCGGAGCCGCGCCGACAGAAGTGCGTGACCGCATCGAGACGGCAACCAAGAACCTCGCGGCGGTCATGAAACCAATGATCCGCAAGCCGGGTGAGGGCGCGTGGTCCGACAAGGATCAGGCCAACCTTGAGGCACAGCTCGGCACGTTGACGAGATCGCGCAGCGTCGAGGAATACAGTCGCCGTCTGGCCGACATCCAGGACAACATTCGCCAAATATTCTTGATCAACGCGCAGTCCCCGCGCGCGCCGACGCGCAGCCCGAACGCACCGCTGACTGCGGAGAAGGAAGTTACGTCGTTTGAGTGGGTGCCTTGGTGATGGGTTGGCGGGAACAGCACGCGCCGCATGGGCTGCAACAGCTCGCCGGTCGTCTCGGGATGACGACCGATCAGCTCGTCAGTGACCCCTATGCAATCGCGGCGTACATCGGCACGGCGGAAGGTGGCAGCGGCACACGGGCGAAGGCGGTTGCAGAGAGCTTCCTTGACCTCGTGGACGTGAACGGCGGCGGCGCGCGCGGCGTGCTCAAGTCGCTCCCGTCCTACGACACAATGACTATGCGCTCGCCGACCACCATCGGAAGCCCTGGCGAGGTCAACAGCGTGATTGCCGGGTACGACCCGGCCAAGGGCAGCCCCCTTTACAATCACGTCAAGGCGATCTCGGAAGGACGCGGCGACCGCGTTTTGCCGGAAGGGTACACACAGAACTATTCGCCGTCGGCCGCTGCCGTTCAGCCAACGCGCGGATGGTCAACCGCGACCGCGCCAGACGGAACGTCGATCTACTCGCCGTCATGGGCGGTCGATCCCGTTCGCAAAGGCCAGTACGTCAATTTCGGCGGCGAAATACTCGTCCCGGGCGGGCCGGATCATGCCTCGAAAGTTGCGTGGTCGAAGGCGCAGCCCTATGGCCCCGACGGCTTGAACGACGCGGGCGCGAATGGTCCGCAGCCCTTGTCGCTGATGCCCATGGGCGGACAGCCGCAGTCGAGCGGTCAGACGATGGTGGCCAGCGCGCAAGGCGCGAGCGCTCCAAGCCCACAACCGGCACAGACACCGCCGACGTTCCTTGGCAGCTTGGCGGCCGGCGACATGAAGGGAGCTGGCGGCGCACTCCAAAACGTCGGCAATGCGTTTGCCGGCGGCGGTTCGCCGTCTCGGGAGGACGACACCGCGTCGAAAATGGTCGCGGCCATGCTTCAGGACAACGGCCAGCCGGGAATGCAGGGGAACCGGCCGGTCGATATCTCGCAGCTACTCAACATCATCAGAAGCCGTCAGCAGCTCGGGACGGCATAGGGAACCGCAATGGCCAAGCAAACCGCCGATAGCTTCAAGGTGCCTGCTACTGCTGCGGCCGGCACGAGCCCTGATGACGTTCAAGCGCTGTTGGCGATGATGAGGAACCGCGCCAGCCCCGGCTATCAGCAGTCGGCCCCGTCGATGCCGGGAGTTTCCGCGTCGTCGCAACCCACGAGCGCGCTTGTCGATGCTTTCATGCGGTCGATGCCGCCCTCGCAGAAATAAGGAGAAGCGCCGTGACAATGTTTTCATGGTCGAAAACCGCCAACAGCAATGCCACGGCGGATTCGACGATCAACTTTCAAGAGGGTCAGGCCGGCAAGACGCTGAACGACTCCTGCCGCGCGCTCATGGCTGCGGCGGCGAAGTTCCGTGACGACGAAGCAAGCGCCGGAGAGACGACCGGCTCCGCTACTGCCTACGTCATCGCGACCAACCAGACCCTTTCAGCTCTGACAGACCGCTTTGCCGTCACGTTCACTGCCCATGTGACCAACAGCGGCGCGGCCACGCTTCAGGTTGACGCGACGACGGCCAAGCCGCTGCGCACCGTAAGCGGTGCAGACTTGGCTGCCAGCGTCATCATCATCGGGCAGACGTACAGGGCCTTTTACAATCTCGCGACGGCGGAATACTTGCTGCACACCGCTCCCGTGCAACAGGTTTTCGCGTCGGGAACGGTCATGCTGTTCGTTCAGACCGCAGCGCCGACCGGATGGACGAAGGTGACGACGCACAACGACAAGGCGCTTCGCGTCGTCTCCGGCACGGCCTCAAGCGGCGGCACGACGGCGTTTTCGTCGGTCCTCACCGCGCGCACGATCAGCACGGCCAACATGCCGAGCCACGGCCACGGCATCACCGATCCCGGCCATGCGCACGCTGTCCTGCAATACACGGCAATAAACTCATTCTCAGGCCCCGGGGCCGGCTCGGCTCTGTTGCAGGGCGCGGCTTACGTGGCAAGCAACACCTCGACAACCGGCATCACCACGACGCAGACGACGGGCAGCGGCACCGCCATGGACTTCGCAGTTCAGTACGTTGACGTGATCATCGCCAGCAAGGATTGAGCGCCATGAAGATCGAAAACGGCACGTTCTGCCCGCTCGTCAAGGGCAAATGCAAACAGCTCGAATGCACTTGGTTCATTCAGTTGCGTGGCGTGAACCCCAACACCGGCAAGGAGGTCGATGAGTGGGATTGCTCGATCAAGTGGCTGCCGATGCTGCTCGTCGAAAACGCCAAGGAGGTTCGCCATGGTGCTGCGGCGACTGAGAGCTTCCGCAATGAAATGGTCCGGCTTTCGACGGATGGGATGACGCACGTTCACCTGACGCAAGCCCACCTGACGCCTTCCGGCCCGAACGACGATGAGCCCTTGCTGCCGTTCTATCCGGCGCACTCGTAAGGACACCCAATGTTCAAGAACCTTTTCAGCGACGTGAACGCGAACGGCACGGGGTTTCAGCCCCGCGCCAACGTCCCGCGCTCGTCGGTACAGGGTGCCGTCGAGTACATCGCTGACAATACGACAAGCGTCTGCCCGCCGGCCGCGCCCACCGATGCCGAGTATCTGACGAAGAAATCGGAAACCGGGCTCTCGAATGAGCGCGCGGTGACTGACAGCACGTCGATTGTTTGGGATTGGGCAACGTCGGGTCAGGCCAAGGCGAGCCTAGCGTTCCTTGGCATCGAAGACCTCACCGATCCCGGCGCTAACCGCATCATGGGATGGGGCAGCGTGGGCGGCGCGGTCAATTGGCTCGCGCCCGGCACCGGCATGGGCATTGTCGGCAGCTATCTCTCGATCACGGACGCGGATATCGTCTCGATCATCGATGCCACGTTCAGCGCTGGCGATACCCTCTATCACGACGGGGCGGCGTTCGAGCGCCTTCCGGCCGGGACGTATGCTCAGTATCTCCGCATCAGCGCGGGCGGAATTCCCGAGTGGGTTGCCTTCCCCACCGGCACGGGCTTGGGCGACCTTCTCTCTAGCAACAACCTTATCGAGCTGACCGATAAGCCGACCGCGCGCGACAATCTCGGCGTCGAAATCGGCAGCGACGTTCAGGCATACGATGCCACGTTGCAGAGCCTTAGCGCGCTGGGCACCGCGTCGGGTAAGATTGCATATACGACCGGCGTTGACACATGGGCAGAGACGGCGCTGGCCCCGTTCATGCGCCCGCTTCTCGGATCGGCTGACGAGGCCACGCTGAAGGCCAGCATTCACCTGACCATCGGCACCGACGTTCAGGCATACGACGCTGACCTTGATGCAGTTGCCGCATTGTCGGGAACCGGCATCGCGGTTCGCACCGCTGCCGGGGTATGGGCGCAAAGGGCTCTCACAGCGCCCGCAGCGGGCATCACCGTATCCAATGGGGATGGCGTAGCGGGCAACCCGACTTTGGCGCTGGCGAACGATCTGGCGGCCTTGGAGGGCCTTGCGGGAACCGGCCTTGCCGCGCGTACCGGAAGCGACACCTGGGCACAGCGCGCCATTGCTGCGCCGGCCGCCGGTATCACGGTATCGAACGGCGATGGCGTGGCTGGCAATCCTACGCTGGCGCTCGCCAATGACTTGAGCGCGCTTGAAGGGCTCGCCAGCACCGGCCTTGCTGTGAGAACGGCGACGGACACATGGGCGCAGCGCTCGATTGCGGCCCCGGCCGCCGGCATCACCGTGAGCAACGGCGACGGCGTAGCAGGAAATCCGACGCTGGCACTGGCGAACGATCTCGGCGCTCTGGAAGGGCTCGCCTCGACGGGCATTCCTGTCCGCACCGCAGCCGACACTTGGGCGCAGCGCTCTATCGCCGGAACCGCGAATGAGGTTTCCGTCTCGAACGGCGACGGCGTGTCAGGCAATCCGACCGTCTCGCTCCCGTCGTCTATCACGCTGTCCGGCAAGACGCTCACGGGCGGCACGTTCTCAGGGCCGGCGATCGCCGGGACCGCCGACATTCAGCAGGCCATCACCATTTCCGGCGATATCAGCCCTACGCAAATCACGTCGGATCAGAACGACTATGCCCCGACCGGATTTGCAACCGCGACCGCGCTCCGTTTGAATTCTGACGCGGCGCGCAGCATCACCGGCCTTGCGGGCGGCGCTGACGGGCGTGTCATCCTGATCCACAACGTTGGCTCGTTTCAGATCACGCTCAGCAATGCGAACGCGTCGAGTACGGCCGCCAATCGGTTTTCCATCGGCGCTGACGTTGCCTTGGGCGCTGATGCGTCACTGATGATCCAATACGATGCCACGTCGTCGCGCTGGCGTGCCATCGGCGGCGTTGGATCGAGTGTGGCCAACGGCTCGATTACGAATGCCAAGCTCGCGACCGCGCCCGCGTACACCGTCAAGGGCAACAACACCGGCAGCACGGCCACGCCCGGCGATGTGACAATGGCGCAGCTCGTGGCCAACCTTAGCCTTGAGGTCGGTCAGTGGGCCGGTTTCCGCAATCGCATCCTCAACGGCGAGTTCTCGGAATGTCAGCGCAACGGCCCGTCGGCCGTCGCTACTGCCGACAACGCATATTGGGCTGATCGCTGGCGCTACGTTGGCGAGGCGTCCGCTACGATGACGGCGCACGCAACGACGTTCTCGGCACCGCACGTCTTCAACGGCATTCTGAAATTCACCGGCACTACCGACAAGGGCGGCGTCTGGCAAGTCATCGAGGGTTGCAACATCAAAGACCTTCGCGGGAAACAGATCACACTGAGCGCGGCGCTCGCCGTGTCAAATGCGCGTCTCGGCAATATCAAGATGGCAGTCGTCGAGTTCACCGGCACCGAGGACAGCGTTTCCGGCGACCCGATATCATCTTGGAATGCGGATGGAACCACGCCGACGCTGGCGGCCAGCTACGCGTTCTTGAACACGCCTGCCAACCTGTCCGTCGGAACGTCGGCGGCGTCGTACTCTGTGACTGTGACGGTGGGTGCTTCAGCCACGAACCTCGCTGTGTTCATTTGGAACGACGACAAGACGTACAGCGCAAACGACAGCCTGTACCTTGCCGACGTTCAACTTGAGCTTGGGTCCAGTGCAACGACGTTCGAGCGGCGGATGAGTATCGAGTTCCTGCTATGCGCCCGTTATTTCTGGATGCAAAACGCTGGGCTGTCTGGTGGGTGGGGCGCGAATACAGCACAGCCGACGTTCGCGGTCGCATTCCCAACCGTCATGCGCGCCGCACCTACGGCAGTTCTCGTCAATGGTGGCGTCAACGGCGGCTCGGCGCTCGAAATCACGGTCGCTCAACGCACAGTGTCGTCCATCGCAGGAACAACGCTGACTGGCGCTGGCGGTCGCTTTGACCTCAACACGTCGGCGGCATCTGGAACAGTTCGCCCGGCAATCCTTGAGCCGGGAACGCTCAGCTTCTCGGCAGAGCTGTAAGGGGGATGACATGACAGCTTACCGGCTGACCGCTTCCGATGCTGTGATCAGAGACGACGGGGCGGCGATCCCCAACGATCCGGCCAACGGCGACCGCCTGGCATATGACGCATGGCTTGCCGCTGGGAACACGCCGACGCCATACGTCCCGGCAGTCGCACCGCCACCGGATTCGATCACGGATCGGCAGTTCTGGCAGGGGTGCGCCATCAGGGGGCTCTGCACTCAGGATGACGCGCTCAACGCGGTGAAGACCGGAGCGCTGCCGGCGCAGATGGAAACGTTCGTTTCATCGCTCCCGGCTGATCAGCAGTTTGGCGCGCGCATGATCCTGTCAGGGGCGACGAACTACTTTCTATCGAGCCCGATCACGGCGCAGTTCGCGGTCATGGCCGGGATGGACAGCGCTGCGCTTGCCGATTTCTGGCGCTACTGCGCTTCGCTCTGATCGAGACTATGGAGGTGGATAAGATGGCACGCATCAACAACGACCTCGATCTGAGCCAGCACGGCGCGGACTGCATCAAGATTTTCGAGGAAGACCGGCTTGAGCCGATCCTGAAGGCATACGACGACGGCACCGGCACGCCAACGATAGGATGGGGATGCACAACCGGCGTCACCATGGGCATGAAGATCACCAAGGCGCAGGCTGAAGCGATGTTCCGTGCCGAGCTGGCCGAATTCATCGAGGCGGTTCGCAGCCGCATCATCGTTCGCCTGACACAGGATCAGTTCGATGCACTCGTGAGCTTTTTCTATAACGAGGGTTCCGGTGCTGGCGCTTCTCTGGTGCGCGCGATCAACTCCGGCAAGCTCGACCGCATCCCGGCGTGCTTCATGCTTTACAACAAGGCGCGCAAGGGCAAGGGCGAGCCGCTTGAGGTCTGGCCCGGGCTAATCAAGCGGCGCAATCAGGAAATCGCTTTGTGGTCTGGCGTGTTCACTGACCCGCGTATCGCGACAAGCCCCGCTCCATTGGCCCGTGATCTCGTGACGGCGGAAGAACCGGGGCGCTCGCCAACGAAGATCGCGGCGCAGTCGCCGACAGTTTGGAGCCTCGTGTTTGCGTTCTTCGTGGCTGTGCTCGACGGCTTGAAGCACGCCATTCACACGATAGGCGAGCTTATCGGATCGATGCCCAATGCCGTGTCCGATGCTCAATCAACCGTGTCATCGTTCACGTCGGTCATGCAGATGCTCGACATCAACTCAGGCAAAATCAGCGTATGGGTGACGGCCGCTCTGCTGATGCTCGCGTGTGTTCGCAACATCGATCTGCATAGGATTATGGGAGACTGAGATGGGAAAGTTGCTGGCTCTGCTCAGGCTAGGTGGCATTGCCTCGTGGCTCACGGCGCTCATTCCGGGCGGCGGCATCGTCGCGTCGATCTTCGAGGCGGTAACGTCCGCCATCAAAGCCGTTGTCGCCAGCGTAACAGCACTGCTGAAAGACCCGGCAGCCTATCTCGCCGTCGGTATTTTTTCACTCATGTCCGCGTGGGCTGGTATCGAGTTTGCCGACAGGCTCCATGACCGTTCGCAGATCGTGCTGCTCACGGCCGAGAAGAAATCCAACGAGGCATGTCATGCTGATCTCAAGGAAGCGAAGGCGTTCGTTGCGGAACGCAAGGCAGAAGATGGTGAGCGCGAGCGTATCAGGGCTGAAGGTGCTAGCACTCCTGCCGCTGCTCCTGCTTCAGCTGGTGCCCCTGCTGCTGCTCGCCGGCTGCGCACAAGACGTTCCGCCGACGCGAGTGGTGACGGTGGATCGTGGCTGCAAAGTCTTAAAGCCGTTCTGCCCCAATAAGAGCGACCGGCTGACCGATCAATCTCGGATTTCGGTCGCCGGCAAGCAGGGGGCGTATGAATCGTATTGCGGGCAGGCTGCGTGTTGACCGCTATCGGTTGCGGCGTGCGTGGATGGCAATCAAGCCTTCCACGCCGACGGCCACGTCAACGACGATCGCGGCCACGAGCTGCATTTTCGTCAGATCGGAAATCGCACACAGCCACGCCCATGCGAATAAGGCCGTGACGAGCAAGTATGGGCGCACTCTCAGGACGAACGCAAACAGGTCCGCCTTCATCTTGTCGAATTCGGCTGCGTCCTGAGCTTCTTCAAACTGCATGCGACGCCACGCATCGCGACCGCTCCAATACTCGTTGCTGTCGTCTGACATGGCTATCTCACTTGAGCAGTTTCGCGACTGCGCGTAGCGCGCCAGCGTTAATTAAGAAGCCAACTTTCTTATCGTCCGTTCGTATTCTTCCTAAGCTCGTCGACTTCTCATCAGCGCGAGCCGCGTCAGCGAACGGCTTCAGCGCTGCCTCAAGCTCAGCGATACGTCGCGCCATTGGTCCCGCCGCAAGCGAGTGCCAGGCGCACAATTCCTTGACGATGACGACGCCACCGACGTTTATACCAATCCTGCCGTCAGCGGTAACATGAAGCGTGGGCGCATGCGGGTCTTCCGACGCGGGCGGCCACAGGTGTCGGTCCATCACACCTTACCTCGATCGTTCACGTTCCTCTTGGTCGACGCCGCGTGTTGCCGGTCAGCGTTCACACTCGCGGCATGGCGTAGCAAACGCACCAGCTTAACCGAGGCGCAGCGCGCCGCATGACCGAGCCGTCACTCCGACAAGCCGCGCACTCTAACCTTGTGTCCGCGACATCGCGGCTGGTCGCATGCGGACCCGCCAATAAATTCCTCTCCACAGGCTCGGCAGCGGACTTCGTGCGTGCTTGTATAGACTGCAATCCCGCCATCTTCGTCGATGGACGGGTCGTGCCCTTTTGCAATCATCACCGATTTCCAGGCAATGCGTTGCTCTAGGGTGGTCCCGTACCTGTGCTCCCAATCAGCTATTACTTTTGCACGCAGCTCATCGGAAGCATCTTTGATCATCTTCTGCTTCTTCTCGGCCATGCGCCTTCGCCGCTCTTCATCGCGCTTGACCGCATCATCATATTTTCCCATGTCAATTCTCGCTGACGCGTTCACCTGTTCAGTTGGTGCGTCTGCTACGCAATGTTTCAAACTCGTCAGGTTACACAATTTCCAGATGACGTGAAGTGCCGACGCGGCTTGCGCACAACAACGACGTCGGGCCGCGCCTTGATTTGCTGAAACATCATCTCGGCGATATCGCGCTGGCTCATCTGCTTCGTCGGGCACTGCCGGGACCGATGCCCGACCTTGCCGCAGCAGTAGCAGGCATTGCGCGGCATCATGGGTGCATCCACAAGCGTCATCTGGTGCTTGAATTCGGCGGTTTCCATGATGGCGGCGGCGAGTTGTTCCCGGGTCATTGTGCCCCTCCTTCGTCCCGTGCGTGGCGGTACAGCGTCCGCCTTGAAACGTTGAGCTGCTTACCGATCGCCGCCACGCTCATGCCACCGGCAGCCATCAGCGCCTTAGCCGCGTCCAGCTTGTCTCCGTCGAGCGCTTTCTTGCGCCCGATCTTGACGCCACGCTCGCGCGCCGCCGCCTGTCCTGCCATCGAGCGTTCACGGATTTGGTCGCGCTCAAACTCGGCAAGGCTGGCGAAGATCATGAACACGAGCTTGCCCGCTGCCGTTGACGTGTCGATCTGGATGCCGGTCAGTGTCTTGAGTTGGATGCCACGCTCGCCAAGATCGGCAACGAGGCTGACGATCTGCTTGAGCGACCGCGCAAGGCGATCGAGCTTCCATACAACGATGGTGTCGCCCGGGCGGGCCATGTCGAGCATGCGCAACAGCTCAGGCCGATCCTCGCGCATGCCGCTCTCGTGTTCCTCGAAAATGCGGTCGCAGCCCGCAGCCTTGAGGGCGTCGAGTTGCATGTCCGTGTTCTGGTCCGCCGTCGAGCAGCGGGCATATCCGAAGTTCATGCTCGCCTCACCGCTTGCCCTGAGCAATGAGCGAGCACCAGTCTGGATTGTCGAGACACTTCACCGCCGTGACCGCCATGATGAAGTCGATCGCGATCATGCCCAAGATGACGGCCGTGGCCGTCTTGGCGAACCACGTAGCTATTCCGGCGTAGCAGCGGATTTTGATGAGCGTTTCAGAGGTCATTTGTCATCCCCTTCTATCAAGAGACGCGGACGCAACTGACGCTAGGCACTCGACGGATACAGGGTTTACTTCGCAATCTGCGGCTTGGCGTACCTCGCAAAGACGAGGTTCAGCGCCTCGCAGCCAAGTTCTTTTTGGCTCTTGTCCAGCTCGGCGGCGAGGATGCGGAACTGCTGCACCACCGCCTTGTCCAGCTTCAAGAATATCACATCTTTGTCGACGTCACGCTTGCCCACCTTAGGCTTCGGCTCGTGCTTGACGACACCGCTCATGCCTTCGAGTTCTTCCAGGACGCTCAGCTTTTTCGTCATCACCGGACCGCCTCCGAGTTTCGCGCCGCGATCGGCGACAGCTTGTTGAGTTCGAGCCACAGGCCGCGGATCTCGTCGGCAGCCGGCTTCGCGCCAGAGATTTCAGTCACGCCCTTCCCGGCATTCGTCGAAGTGACGAACTGACGACGGTGGCAAACGTAGCGCTGGCAAAGCGTCAGGCCGCACTTGGCGGCAACGGCTTTGGCTTCCTCAAAGGTCGCCTGCTCGGCCTTGCCGGTCGGGACGCAGTTGACGACGACGATCGTCTTGGATTTCAGGTCGGCGTTGTCGATCAGCGAAGCTGTGTCTTCCAGGGCCGCAAGATCGAAGAGGCTTGCCTGAGTTGGAACGATGATCAGATCGGCTGAACGCATGGCGACAAGGGCGTTACCATCTGAGTGCGGGGCCGTGTCGATAAGGATGAGCGACTGCCCAAGGTCCGCCGCGCCTTTGAGAACGCGGGTCAGCTTCTCGGGGAGGCAGCGCAGCGCGCCCGGATGGCGGTCAACGCCACGGCGCTGATGCCACGCCTCGGCGCTCCCCTGCGGATCGATGTCGACGATCAGCACGCGCTCGCCGCACTCGGTGGCGTGCACGGCAAGCTGGGTGGATAGGGTCGATTTTCCCGACCCACCCTTTTGGCTGACGAATGCCCAAGTTCTCATTTTGTTCTCTGTTTGACAAATAGGCGCTCTCATTCTATATACTATCTATCACTCTAGATGAAGTCTTGCAATATAGAAATCTAGCTAATCCTATTCACGATTTCGTGATCAATGATTTCAACTAGTTAAGCCAGGACGAGCATCGTCCTACCAGCGTCCTACGAGTGTCCTGCGTCCTTCCTGCGTCCTGACACCGATATGCAACCTGGGAAATCGCGATGATTTGGCTTCTCCGCATCCTCCTGCTGCCCGTGATCCTCGGGTGCATCGTCATCTCGGCGGTGTTTGCTTTCGAGTTCGGGTGGACGAAGGGGGCGACCGACGTGCACCGCTGGGCGTTCGCGCTGGCGGGCGGCGGGTTGGATTTTCTCAAGGCGGCCATGCCGATCATCGCGGCCACGGCGTTCGCCTCTCGGGACAAGGCGAAGGGCCGGGCGGCGTGGTTCGTGTTTGCCTGGCTGACGGCAATCAGCTTGTGGTGCGCTTACGGCACGACCGCCGGCCAGCTCGCCGAGCGGATCGGCAATAAAGCCGTCGAGATCAGCAAGCAAGCCGATGCCAAATCATTGAGGGACCGCCTCAAGGCCGAGCGGGCATCTATGCCGGCATTCGAGATCGCCACGGTCGACAGCATCCAGGCCGCCGACAGCGCCGTGCAGGCCGCCCAGAACGCCGTGGAAGCCGCCGACAAGGCCGTCACGCAGGAATGCGGGCGCGTGGGGGATAACTGCCGGAAGCGCCAAGGCGAGGCCACGGATCGACGCGCCGAACTTGGAAAGGCGATCACCGCCAAGACGGCCATGATCCGCGACAAGGGCGCGACCGACAAGGCCGCCGATCTCGAACAGCAGATCAAGGCTGCCGAAGCCGCTCTCGCCAAGGTCGACGTGAAAACCATGTCAGTTGAAGCCGATCCGCAGTCCGCCAGCATGAGTAAGGCGACGGGATGGGACGAAAACAAGATCGTGCTGTTCTCTCACTTGCTCTTCGCCATCGGCATCGAGGCCGGCTCCGGCTTTGGGCTCTGGATGCTCATGGGCCACGGCATTGCCAAGCGCGATGAGGATGAGGAAGACCCGATCCAGCCCGAATTACCGGCAGTTGCCGCATCGAACCCGGTTGTTGATCAGACACCAGTGTTCGGTAGCCGTGCCCATTTCTTCAAGGAAGCGGTGATTCCCGACGACGGCAAGCGCGTGGCCAGCGCCATCATGTACCGCGGTTATCAGGCATGGTGCCAGAAGATCGGCGTGGAGCCGCTATCGCCTCAGGTGTTCGGGAAGGACAGCCCGTGGCCGAAAGAGAAGGTCGGCGGCACGGTCTATTACATGCAAGCCATACTCGCCCCCGGCTATGACGCGCTACCGAATTTAAGGGTGGTTGCGAGCGGGGATGGACGTCAGGTTAAGGCTGCCCGCTGTGCGTAAGGGCCGATTCGCCTGGACTTGGACCGAGGCTTACCTGATGGCTGCACCAGAGAAGCAATCACCGCTGCCGGCCAATCTGCCGCCGATTGGCCTATCCCGCATCGAGGCCGCGGCATACATTGGGCTGAGCGCGACGAAGTTCGATGAGCTGGTGAAGGATGGCCGGATGCCAAGGCCAAAGCGGGTAGATGCTCGTAGGATTTGGATGCGACCGGCCCTAGAGAAGGCGTTCGCCGATCTGCCCGATCACGGTGTGGATGCAGAAGAAGGCTCTGACCGTGGCGCTGACGACGCTTGGTCGCTGGCGAGACTTTGACCATGGGGCGCGTTGAACTCCCATTCCTCGTCAGCGACACCGATCGGCATGGGAACGTCCGCGTCTACTTTCGCCGTCACGGAAAGAAACTGCGCATCCGGGAAGCCTTTGGCTCACCTGAGTTCGCCGCGCGCTACCAAGAACTGCTCTGCGCGACAGAGCGCGGCCCGCTGCCGCCCCCAGCGCCTGGAATCGGCGGCAAGCCCCTTCCCAACACGCTTCGCTGGCTGGCGGTCCGATACTTCGAGAGCGCCGAGTTTCGCTCCCATGACCCCACCTACCAGAAGAAGGTGCGGGCCCGCCTAGAGGCCATGCTGCAAGAGCCGATTGCGCCTGACCGCCCGGAGCTGTTTTCCGAATTCCCCTTGGCGCGCCTGAAGCTCGCTCACTTGAAGATCCTGAGAGAACGGAAGGCGGACAAGCCCGGGAGCGCCGACAACCGCGTCAAGGCCCTCAAAGCGCTTTTCGCGTGGGCTGTCGAGGCTGACATTGCCGAGACGAACATCGCTCGCGATCTCAAGAAGAAGACAAAGTTCTCTCTCGGGCATCACACTTGGACAATCGAGGAGCTTGAACAGTACGAGAGGCGGCACGCCGTTGGCACGAAGCCCCGGCTTGCGCTCGACCTCTTGAGCTATACCGGGGTCCGCCGCAGTGATGTTGTCCGCCTTGGACGGCAGTTCGAGAGGGATGGCCGCCTCGAATTTCGGGCACAGAAGACACGCAAGAAGCGGAACGCCGATCTGAGCCTACGCATACTGCCGGAATTGCGCGCCTCGATCGACGCCTGCGCTTCGCAGTCCATGACGTACTTGCTCACGGAGTACGGCCGACCTTTCACGGCGAACGGCTTCGGGAACTACTTCAAGAAGTGCTGCGTAGCCGCTGGCTTGCCGGAGAACTGCAGCGCGCATGGCGTCAGGAAGGCGGCTGCTGCACGCGCTGCCGAGAACGGCGCAACAGCGAGCCAACTTCAGGCACTCTTTGGATGGCTGTCGCTGTCGGAAGCAGAGCGCTATACGCGCGAAGCTCGACGTCGTGAGTTGGCGGATTCCGGCATCACAATGCTTAGCCGTAGGGACGGAACGGGAACCTAGTGTCCCACTTTCGCCGCACCGGCACGATGGGTGGCTGTCCCACCGGAGAGAAGTGCCTGTTCTATAAGGCGTTCTTTAAAGCCGTGGTGCCTCTGGAGGGACTAACCAAAGTCCATCTCTTCAACAGGGTAGCTGAGCGGTGGGACTGCCGCGATCCCACGTGAGTTCGGGGGCTACCACAGGCCACTGTCCCACTTCTGCAGGATGCGAAACGTGCTTCAGCGTGTTGTGCAGTTCAAAGTGTTACCGCGTGAAATTGCGCGGTCAGTTACAAAAACCAGGCTGCTGCCGCAAGAAAGCTTCAAGCGTTTTTCTCACCAGAATAGGCGTCAATGTCAGTTCTCAGGGCCTCGATCATCTGGTGCAGACTGCGGTTCTGAGCCTCGACCGCATCCAAGTGCCGCTCAAGTTCCTCCAGACGCGCGCGATCTCTGAAAACTCGATCGATCACGCCCTTAAGTCCCAAGGTCAAGTACACGACCCATGCTACCAGAGCGTACGTAAGGTAGTCATTTGGCAACTTCGTGCCTCCCAATTGACCGTGCTGAACCGCTTGCGTCGCATCGGGCAACTTCGGCACCAAGCTCGCCGCCACCGAGCGACCGTGACCACAACTCTGCCAGTGCTCTGGCAGTGTCGTGGCACCGCACATATTGACTTTGCAGGCTAATTCGGAAACTTCAGCCGCAGATGACGGCAAA
>OFQZ01000100.1_pt1 | contig 32745 bp, 30 predicted proteins | sample 1543011 | NCBI WGS metagenome assembly OFQZ01 (sample SAMN07774216, study PRJEB24372) | wastewater metagenome | isolation source: Exp Tend NO 0WW | collected 2016-02 | reverse complement strand
TAATGTTGAAAATCATTATCACCGAGAGCAACAGCCAAGACAGAAACAATTGCGTCGTGCTTCCCGGCGATATGGATATGCCCGGTATCACCATTTCTCACCATTTCAATTCTTGCGTCTGCTTTCCCTAGAAAAGCCTCAACCTCTTTACGGTTTTTCTTGATCGGGGAAGCTCCCACTTTCTTCACCGGCTTCTTCACTACTTTCTTCTTTGCTACTGCTTTTTTCATATTTACCTTTGCCATAAAATTAAACTTATTTTTTTAATGCTACTGAATATTCCTGCGCGAACTCATAGAACGTGGGTTGTGCGTTTGGATTGACCAAGTGCCACATTTCCTTACATTTCAGGAAGTTTCCAAACTCTGCCTCCGGGTCGTCTACGAGCTTCAACTTATACCCGCATTTGTTGATACCAAGCTGTAGCAGTCCGGCGTGGAGCTTCCCGCGCTCTTTCCGCATTTGCTTATACGCTTTCCAGTACGAACCGACCTGCCAATCGTACTCTTGATAAAGCCCTTTCCCGCTCTTGAAATCTATCAAGACTTTCAAACGCTTCCGTGGCAGCGTCTTTTTACCCTCTTTCTTCGCCTCTGCGAGCATTTTAGCCGTTTGAGGGAGATAGATGTACAGAATAGCGTCCAAAGTACCCGCGTAGCCCCGATTCTGATACTTGGCGCGATCCTCTAGCGACAGTTTCAGGTACTTTTCGTTGCTTAATTCTTTTCCGGTCTTGGGATTTATCCAAGATTTGTACACCACCGTAAGCTCACTATGTACAACTTTTGGCGTATAATCCTCCCAAAACTGCATAAAACCTCTCATCATCACGTCCTCCCGCTCCGTAAAAGGCTCTTGGAGATACCGGACGAGCTTCGGCTCTACCAATCCGAGGAACTTTACCTGATCGAGCGTGATACCGCTTGGGCTGACTACTCTCCCAGAAAGGATAAGCTCTAGCGTGTGGTGTATCTTACTTCCCCGAATGGCGGCTTCATCTTTTTTCTTCTCTGCCTCCGCTTTCGTATTTTCCTGTAAAAACTCACGCAACCCATAACTCAATGGGGAGGCTTCAAGAATGGTTGTGGAGCTTGGATACACCTGCCCCTCAATTTCGTAAAACCGTCCCGCCTCTGTGTCGTGTCGCACGACTTTTGCTTCTGCATTTTCCATATTATTACTATTATTATTTACCAAATCTTTGCGAGAAAGTGTCCAAGAATTATTGAAACACTCACCCACCCCGCTATCACAAAAAGAACCACTAGTCCGACCGAGATAACTACAAACTTTTCAAATCCATTCATATTTTTATTATTTTACAATTGCCGCGCCCTGTATCGCCTGACCGATACTCACCACTCCCTTTATGTCCGACCGGGCAACCTTTTTTGCCCCATAAGGAATCAAATCTTGGTACAACTCTCTCCCGCACGTCCACTCCAAAACATTTTCTTCAAAAAATGGGACGAGCCTCTTTGCAATCTTCTCTACCAACTCCTCCGGTATCCGTTTATTTTCTTCTGTCCAATTTCCCCGGATTGTCCAAAGCAACTGCGCCCACGTCCTCGCTACCCTGATTGCCTTGTCTACCGGCGACTGCATACGGTACGCGCCGATCATCGCGTCAAACTCGTTACTCTCCTGCTCGCGCTGTTGTGCTTTGACATTGAAAACCTCTGCTTCTTTGAGTACGTTCGGGTCGTCCGGGATAACCTGCTTGATTTGTCCAAGCTCCACTTGACCGTTATACCCCAAGTCAATGATATGGTCTGCTTGATACCTCCCGGAACTTTTTGCTTCTGATACCTTATCCGCGATTGACTGCGGAACATTTATCCAATCCCGACCGACGATTTTTATGCGAGCCATATTTTTACTGTTATTTATTATTATTCTTCATACGCTTTTATCGGTTTCTTTTGGTCTTTCTCATTTTTCTTCTGGGCGATGTAGGTCTGATACCAAGACCAATTCTTTTCAAAATCTAGTGGGGTTGTGCTTATCCGGCAATACTTATCTGTGTTTTGATACGAAAGGATAAACTCTAGCATTTTCCGCAACTTCTCCCGACCGTGGGTTTTGACGAGGCGACCGGCGGCGAGAGCGGAAAGATCAACGCGCCCGGACTTATCCTTTATCGGTTTCGGGGAAGTCCCAAAGTGCCGGCGGAAAATCTCCATAACATACCCGACATCATTTAGGGAAAGAAGATACTCCTCCGTGGACTTGTCTGCAGAAACGGCGACAGCCGTTTTACTAGGTATAAGTTTAGGTTTAGGTTTAGGTTTAAGTTTAGGTTTAAGAGGGGCTAGCTGGGGGGAGACTGTACCAGTCTGTACCCACCCTGCTTCTATTTCCTTTATTTGAGCCATAATTTCCTCTGGTACAAGGGCTAACCCTCTTTGTATCCCAATTTCGACGCTTGGGTTCTTTCTTTGCCATTTTGCGAAGTTTTTGATGAAAATCCAGCCGTCCAAATAGTATATTTTGCCGTCCCTTGAAAATCGAGCGAGGATTTTAGGGATCATTTCTTGTCGGTCAATTCCAGTATCGAGAGCAACCTGTCTCAAAGATACTTCATAAATCCCGCATATTTCTGTATAAGGATTGGTAATAAAATACAGAAAAAGGAGTTTTTCTACAGGGTCTAGCTCGGAGATGTAATTATCCGACCAGAAGCGAGTATTTATAACGCGTTCTTTTGCCATATTATTTTTCGTTTTTAGACGCTTCCACAAAAAGGATAAGACACTTTTTGATCGCCCCCCGTTCAACCTTTGTAAGTGTCCTACCGAGGATATTTTCAATCACGCGATAGAACACCGCTCTCAACTTTTTCATAGTTATTTGAAAAACATAAAACCCACTACCGGCTGGAATAGCGTCGCAAAACGCATACCGATAGTGGGGTTAAAATCTTCCAAAGTTTTGCGATATTTTTCCATTTCTTTTTCGTTATTATTTTCAGAATACGCTTATTCTGAAAACCTGTCAAGCCCAAGTTATCCACCGAAGAAAAGGCTTATTCTTCCGGTTCTGTGGATTCCCAACCTTTGCCGACATCTTCAATACCACGTTTCACGAACGTCGGCATTACCACTCTTTTTGCATACACTTGCCACTTCAAATCACCACGCTCATAATCTGATCCGGCGCGTTTGTATTCCTCTTGGGTGTACATATACTTCATCATCGCCCAAAAGTTTATCAGGTCTTTGTAGATTGGTTTTGTGGTCGGGTTCGCAAGGTTTATCCAGTAGTCAATACTGAACAAATCTTTGTAGCTTTCTTTCTGTTGTCGCCACCGTTCCCGGTCGCCAAAAAGCAGACTGAAAACGTAGAATGTAGCACCCCACCGAATGAGTTTTATCAGGTCTTTGTTTTCAACGGTTTTTTCCATTAAGCCGTCGCCCTCTTTGAGTGTAGTGTATGCCCCGGTTCCCCAATTTATCCAGTTTTCAACACGAGTAGGAAGCCACGTCAAGAACATAAGCATTGTCTTTCCGAGAGCGTGCCGGACGTAGACCGGACTATCAAACTTCCCGAAAAGAGGTTGTGATTCGCCTAATTTATGCCGTATTTCGCTCCAACGTGCGTCAGAGAGTGTTTGAGATTCCCATTCCTGATCCGTGAGAAGTGAAAGAAATACTGTCCCGCGCAACCAATGTTCACCGCCGGCAAGGTGGAAGAACATAATCCGGTTCGCCACTTCCGGGACGGTGTGCATAAGCTGTGTCATTTCGTAGGTAACGTCCTGTGAGGCTACACGGTACTTGTGGATCATTTTGAAGCCGGTAGGGGTCATATACCGTGCATTTCCCTTGATAAGACCCTCCTTGCCGAATAATCCTTGCGTAGCGACGTTATCTACTGTCCCCACAACGACGTTGAACAACCCGGACGCAAGGTTCAATCCGAGAAGCTTGATGTATTCCCAAGTGATAGCTTTTTCAATCACACTTTTCAAAAGCGGATTGTATGGTATCCCCTCCGGGCGACCTTTCGCGGACTGCACATACCGGCGGAAATACTTTGCCATATTCGGCGGGAGAACGGTCATTACGGCGTTGCTCTGATTGAACAGCTTGTCAAAGTTTTTCTTTTGGAAATACACGCGTGCATAGGTCTGCAATCCTTTGCGTAGGTCTTTGGAGTATGCCCCGCCCTTTCGTGGCTGTCCGAATGGGTTGAACACATTATTTGCGACGATAAACTCTAGGTTCGCGGCGATTTCGTCCGGGAGGTCTTTCATCATATCGGTAACAAACTCCTCTGTGAAGAATGTTTTGATAGCGTTCTGAAAACCACCCTCTTGCACTTTCTCAATAAAGCCCTGCCGGGTATGGGTAAAGTAGTATTTCCGCAAGCGGTTCGGCTTCATCACTTCGATTGATTCCGCATAGAAGTTCACAATATCTTCCGCCAACGCTTTTTGATCCGCGTTCAATTCGCTTGCCGGGGTTGTCCCCTCCAAGTAGCCGATAACCATTTTGTCTATCTTGCTATTTCGGAACGCGGTCTTTTGTCCGGTTGCCTTTCGGTACTTTTCCTTAATATCCAAGTTGAACGCTTCCATTTGATCCGCGAAGTTACGCTCGGCTAGAGCAAACTTGTCGTACATTTTCTTGGTAATTTCGTTCTTCATTGTTACCAAGCGTCCGGCACGGAAAAGGTTTTTGTCCATTTTGCCAAGCCACCCGCCGGTAATATCTTTGTTGTCCATACTCTCCTCCAAATCACCCATTGTGATAACGGATTTTCCGATAAGATTCTCCGGGAGGAGGTCATTCAGACGATCAACCTTGCTCTTTGAGAGGAGACGGATTTTCCCTTTGTTGTCTTGCTTCAATGTCTTTGCCAATTCCAAAAGTTGCTGTAATTCCGGGACGGTCAAGTTCTTCATTTTTGTCCGGTTGTCGCGCGAGATTTCCTGTACCAACTGAACGAGCATACCGCTATCAACCTCATTCGTCCGTCCGCGCACCATACCGCGCTTTTGAAGCGTGGTGTACACGGTGGTCATTAAGGTTTTTTTATCTTGGGAGATTTCTTTCCCGCGACCCTTTTCTACCATTTCATCAACTTTGGCAATCAATTTTTCTGTGTCTGCTTTGTTCTTGGCGTTGATAACTGCCCGGAGCAATTCGCCCCGATCATTCGTCGGGATATTTTTCACGATATAATCGCGGATTTCCCGATTGACGGCAATAAAATTGTCTTTGGTAACTTTCTTACCGTAGCGTTTTCCAAGAGTGAACGCTTGCTTGGTCGTACTGCGGATAAGCTTCTCATCGGGGAGTGAGCTTATCGGCGGAGCTTGTGTTTCGTGGATTTGCTCATACACCTTTTTGTAGAGTTCAAGCACGTCAATTTTTCCGTCCTTAATAAGCGGAGTAGTTTTCTTTTCCGAAAAAACAATCGGCGTTTCCATACCCTTAAACTCACGCTGTAACCCACGGCGGAAATTGAATTGCTGATTCTGCCCCTCCCAAAAAGACTTGAAAATGTTTTGGAGATTTTCATTCGTTTCAGTCGTTGCCACGGCTTCCATAAACGCCCGGAGGATTCGCTTCAACATCAAAACCACGCGCGACATAAGCGAAGCGTCAGTCTGTTTGGTCTGTGCCTTAAACTCATCGTAGGTTATATCCGTCATTGATTCCGCAAAAAACTCATCAAGATTTGTGAAACGATAGGCTCGTCCATTCGTTCCTAAAATCTTTATTTTTTCTTCCGGTGTTTTTGCATTAAGAACGGCAAGGTGGATATGGGTATCATCAAGACTTTCGTTGTCTCTCAATTCGTCCATAAGCTTATCAAACTCGCCGGACGTGAAGAACGCCTTACGCTGTGCGATAAACTCACGGTTCAAAGTGTTCAAGTCGCGGTCAGAAAGATACCGGGAAGCGGCGTGCCATATTTCGTGTGTTACCGTCCGGGGAATACCTCCCTGCTCCTCGGAAGCGTTTTTGAAGATACGAGCAAGCCGATCATTGAATGAATAGTAGCCGTTGACAATACTGTTCCCCTCGTCTGAAAACGTGAGAATACTATCATCAATTGCCACTTTCAGGTGGTCAACGAGCGAGCTTAATTGCTGAAACTCTTTGAATGTAATTTGCTTTGAATTGTACTGCTCGGCAATAGCGTCTTTCATCTTCTTCACTCCACGATCCTTGTCGTTGATAATAAGAGGAGAGCCGTATTTATGTGCCTTTGTTTCGTCTTTGACGGATTCTGCAACCGACCCGGTAAAGCGTCCGCTTTCATCACGCGTCGCTCGGTCTTTGGCAACGGTGTTGATAAACTCGGCGATTGCCACGTTTTCCTTTGCCTCCTCGACAAGAGCATTTTTCCCCTTTACTTCGATTTCTCCTGTTTCGGTATTCTCAACCGATACACCGGAAAGAGCCTTGCCTCGCACCGGAGCGGGAGCAAACTTCATTTCGCGCTTTACCACGTCAAGGTAATTTTCCATAGCCGCGTAAATGTGCGGTCGCTCCTCGGCAGGTATCCATAGAACGTGATCCGGCGTATTCGTCAGGTAGTTGTTGGTAATACCCATTTTCAATCCCTTGTCCTTTATGTATCCCTCAAATGTCCGGGCAAAGAGTTCTGTTTTTCGCTCCCAATATGCCCCCTGTGCTACGGAGCGGGCAATAAAGTTGCTTCGGGTATTCTTCACGTCAATACTTTCGCCTTTCATTCTCACAAGAATATACTCGGCAAGTTGTTTGTGGTCGCTAAAACGGTGTACAGCAATAAGAGAATCAAACACCTCTTGCGGGGTTTTCTCTTTGGCGTTTGCTATCTCGCTGTCTACTGTTTTCCACGTCGTATGCTCGTATGTTTTCAGTCCGGGCTTGACGGTTGTAGACCCTACTCCGGTCTGCATAGCCTTGATAAGAGCGTCCCGCGCCTCCCCAATCGCTTTGTTCCCAAGACCGCTACCGTAAACGTGAGTAGCGTAGGAATCATTCGTAAGAGGTTTGTCCGGAAACAAATCCCGGTAAATCATATTATCGAGATAGTGTCCCCATTCGTGAGCCACCGTACCGTCGCCTTTCGTTTTGGTTAGGTTGATAACCTTTCCGGCTGGTTCGTAGTGAGCCAATGCCCGCCCTGTCCCGCGCGATCCAAATGCAATCCCAAGACCGTGAGCGCGATTGAACTCTCCAATATCAATACCAAGTATCTGTTCCAAGTCCGCCATACTCTCGGCATACCGTCGGAGATGTACTTTTGCTTCCTCGTCTTTGACATAGTTTCCATACTCAACTCCTCGGTGTCCGAAATCTACTTTTACCATTTCAGGAGTAATATCCCCCAAGTCAGCACCACCCTCGCGGATAATGTTTTCCAAGACGGCGTGTTTCGGAGCTTCTTTTCGTTCACCTACTTCGCGTTTCTTTGGGTCTAGGAAAGAAAAATCCTTTGGAGCGTAGTAGGTAGAAAATGCCTCTCGCCCTACCTTATTCTGCCTCGCAAGCGTGTCAAAAAATCCCTTACGGAAGAATCGGCTACGGATACGATACTCGCCAATCATAGCCTTACGCGCCTCACTATCTGTTACGCTTGTGCGCGGATAGCTCATCAGGTCATATCCAAGATCAAGAATCTCTTGGTGGGTTTTAGCGTTTTTCAACGCGTCAACGTACTTCGGAATCTCCTCAACGTAAAACTTCCGGGCTTCCGGGGTATTCTCCGGCTTGCTCGGAATAGCCTTAAACATTTTCCACTTGGTAAACTCCAAAGCCGGGTCGCCGGTCTTATCAACCTCAAATGTCGTATCAGCCAATACCTTGTCTTTGGTAACATACTTCCCGGCAATATCAGCGTTTTCTTCAAGACTTTCAAGGTTCTCGGCGGTAATTCTTCGCATAGCCGCCATATCCTTTTTTGCTCCGAAAAACTTTTTACCGGTGTCCTTATATTCTTTCCGGGCTTGTTTTTCAGCTACAATACGCGCCAACTCTTTTTGAGTTTCGCTTGCATTTTCATCTACTTCGGACGTAGCGACAACTGGTTCTTTCGGGATACCGCGTGATACGGTTTTCTTTGGGGGCTTTGGTGTTTCTTCTTTTTTCGCTTCCGGGATTTCTTCTCCGGTAAAGAAGTTCGGCTTTCTTTTCATATCCTCTGCCTGATAGAGAAATACGGTATCTCCGTCAACCGTATCAATCGCGTCCTTTATGTATTCAAGATTGAAAGCAACCTCTTGTTCGCTCGCTTCCCCGATAATGGACATAACAAGCGTGCCGTTTTCAACTGTTTCGGCTTGGGTATTGACCACTTCTTTTTTAGCAGAAACAGCCACTTGCTTTCGGACATTCTTTTCAGCAGAAACAATCGTAATAGTCAGCTTTTCTGTTTCTGGGAGAAATTGCATTGTGATCCACTTATTCCCCGCTTCTTTGACGTAAGGGGTAATTTCCTTGATTGCCGCCGTCATTTCTTTCTTATCAAAAGAAAGCCGGGTCGCGTAGGCGGGGATAATCCTCTGAAAATCCGGGTATCTCCCTGATATGTTCTTCACAAATGCCTCACCGGTTGATCCTTTGATACTGATTTCCTGCCCATTAGTCGTGATTTCAAGCGTTTCTCCAAGAGCCGAGAGTATCTTTTGAAGCTTGATAGGGCTTGCAATCATCAATTCTTCCCCGGAAGCCTCCATTTTCTGCATAAAGAGCCGGAAAGAATCGGTAGAAGCGAGGCTGTTTTTGCCAAGAAACACGCTCGTCAGTTCCAAGCGAGTGTCATTTGCCGATATAGAGAGGACGGCTTTTTTGAGGAGGTCTGAAAACTCTGCCGTATTGATCGTCAAAACCGGCTTCCCCTCTATTTTCGGGAAAACAGGAAAATCCTCTGCCGGGGTATTCGTAGCCACCGCGTCTTTCCCGATAGCTTTGTACATACCGTCTGATAGGTCTGTTTTGACGCGTATGCCTATTTCAAGGTCAGTTGCCTCCAAGTATCCATTCTTCACCCGAAACTCTTGTAGAATAGGCAAACTAGACTTTTTAGACGCTATTTTAATCGCCGCGTCCACGGCAGAAAGAGCTTTAAGAGGCTTCCGCTCGGCAAGAGCCTTTTTAAGACGTGGCTTGATATGTTCCTCTATGGCTTTCTCGCTTTTCTCAATCAGGGTCGTTTTACGCCCTGATTTGACTGCTTGTTCTCCGGTAACACCGCTCCCGGCAAACGGATCAAGCACCACGTCGCCCTCCTCGGTGGTCATTTCAATCAGGGATTTGAGTAGTTCCTCCGGCTTCTCTGTCTGATAGCCTCGTGGACGGACAAGCTTGTACTGCAATTCTGGGAGAACACCGCCAAGCCCCTTGAAGTCAAAGCTCCCGGTCTTGTTGAAAATAAGGATACCCTCTGGGTCAAGTGCCTCCGGTCGCATTGGCTTGGTAAACCGCTTGCCGTCTTTGGTCATTTTGTAGTAGTCCCCTTTGGCAAGAGGAATAAACCCGGCTTCCACTACCTTATCGGTATATTCTTTTGCCTGCTTCTCACTCGTCTTGGATTGCGAGAACATATAGATAAGCGGGCTTTCCTCTGTCCGCAAAGCGTCAGAAACGCTCTCCAAGAATGTACCAAACTGTTCAGGAGTAATGGTTTCAAAGATTGTTTTCTTTGCTTTGTTCATTCTATTCCCCCCACGATTGCCCGCCGCGTCGTATGGAGGGTCAAGGAAAATCATATCGGCTTTGAAACCCTGTGCTACAAGCTTCGGGAGTGTTTCAAGAGCGTCGCCGGTATGGACGTAGGCAATATCTTCACCGTCTTTGGAGAGGACATATACACCCTTATCCACACGTTCAAAGACACCCTCTTTCGCCCCGACACCAAGAATACGCCGGACGTTCGGTTCAAGGATTTTCGTTTCCTCTGCAATTTCTTTGATTGACTTTGGCTTCTCGGTAATAGCTTTTGCTACTTTTTCTTGCTGTGTTTCAGCGTCGCCCCGGACGGAAGCCATAGCTTCATCAGTCAGATTCAATTGCTGTCGAAGATTCTTCAATTCCTTTGCGTCCTTTGTTTCATTATCAAACTGCTCACTCTTGGTAACTTTCTTTTCCAAGACGGCAATCCGCTTCTTAATTTTTATCTTCTCATTCAAAAGCTCGTCATACTTCAACCCGGTTGAGCCGGTCTTTACTTTCTCGTGAGCTTGCGCCACTTCTTCCGGGGTCGCCGGTCGCATTTGGTTGGCATAGGAAATATAGTCGTGGCTATCCCCTACTGATCGTCCGCGAACAAACCCTGCGTTCCAATAATCCTTTTTTGCCAAATGTTCTACGTTACCGCCTACCGCTTGGACAACTTCTCCCCGATGTTCATCAAAGTAAAACTCGCCGTCCTCAACCATAATAATCTTATCGGATTCGTCCTCAATAGGAGTATTTTTCAAAGCCTCTACTGCCCGACGCTTCATATCAACCGCGTCAATCTTTTCCTGCACGGACTTCTTTACTGCCCGATCATCGGCGGCGTTCTTCTCTGCCAAAAGTTCGTCTTTAGTCGCCTTTAATTCTTTGGTTGTTTCATCAACCTTTTTATTAGTTTCCTCAACTTTGGCAAGTATCTCCTGTGCTTTGGTCGCGGTTTCGTGGTCGGTTTCAGCAACCTTTTTCAAGGTGTCAATCGCGTCTTGGCGGTCTGCCGGAGTAAGAGCATTAAGTTCATTCGTCCCCTCAACAAGTGATTTTCCAACGGCTTCTTTCACCGTGCCGTCCTTTTCCTGTATCAAGGTCTGCACCGTCTGAATATCAGCCTCAATGAAAGAGGTCTGGTCGTCGGACGCTTGCTCTTTGGCTTTGGTAAGCACCTCTAACGCCGTTTCCAAATCAGCCTTTGTAACGGTATCTTTGGCGGTGTTAATAGCCTCCTCGTCGTTGTCGTGGAGAGCAGAAAGAAAACCGATAGCCCCCTCGGACGGCTTCTTTGCTTCCACGTTCTTGTCCTCAATCGTAATAGCCGGAGCAGTCCCCGGTTCAAAACCAAGCCCGCTCATCACTTCATTGTGAGTAGCCTGCAAATCGTCATAGCTTGCGTAGCTTTTTTCTGCCATTGACGCTCGGTATTGATCCGCGATTTCCGGAGTGCTTTGAGTAGTGAGCTTTTGAGCTACATCATCAACCCGCCCCTGAACGAGTTTTGGATTGAGTGTTCCGTCAACGGTCGTTGTTTCTCCCTCATAAGTCTTTGCCATTCCGTCAATGGACTGTTCGGTAATAGTTGCGCGTTCTGCGGTCGGAGAACCCTGAACTCCTGAATAATTGAACCCGGCAATCGGCGCGGCAAAGATACCGGCGGCAGAAGCGGCAGATTTACCCTGCTTATGAGCCTGTGCCAAAACCTCTTGCCACGTTCCGCCCTCATCGTAAATAACTTTGGTAGCAATCTGCGGTATCACTTCCTGAATGTACTCGGTAGACATTTCTGCGCCGGTAGCGGCGACGGCGGTAATAGCCCGCTCTACTCCTTGACCAACTAAGCGGGAAACAGTTTTCCGAAGGGCGGGATTCTTATTGAAAAGAGCGTCAAAACCAAGTTTGCCCAATGCGCCGTTGATAACACCGATTGACCCGGCATAGATACGATCCGTCGGGGTTGTCTCTACACCGGCTTTGTCGGCTTTCACCATTCGCTCGTTGTAAGCAGACCCAAGCTCAATGATTCCCTCGCCTAAACCCTTTGTTCTCATCATTATCGCAAGATTCGGCAACTGCTCTACCACGACGCGGGTAATGTATTCCGGATTGACCAAAAGTGCCGGATTATCAAAAATGTTGTCGTCCTCCTTATAGGTAACTGGCGCAAGCCCTTTCTGATAGTCCTCGCTGTATTTCTGTATCGCTTGCGACATATCCTCTGAACCGGGTATGCCTAAAAATCCGCCTACACCGGCGGCGGCTGAACCTGTCTTTATGGCGGAGCTTGCAATCGGGCGGACAATTGTTGCGGGAGCTTCAAGTAGAGTAGACTTTGTTTTTTCGAGTAACGATTGATCCTCCCAATTCTTATCGCTCGTCGGGGTGGTATCACCCAAAGCCTCACCAGTCTTACGGAGGTGTGTACCAATGGTATTTGGTATTTCGGCAATAGTCTCTTTTGTTTTTTGGAAAATACTTTTTTCCTCCCACGCCACCTGATCCACCGGTTTTGAAACGATTGCTTCCGGCTCGGACATAGGAGCCTCTACAGGAGGAGTGTTTGCGTCAATCACCGGTTTACGCTTCTTTTTCCATTCTTCAAAATCAGAAGATAGCCGATTTGTCGTCGGAGCCTGTGCTTGTTGTGTGCCGCCGGAATTACTACCTTTCCAACCGGAGAAGCCGTCTAAAAGCCTATTTGCCATAGTTTTTGTGTCTTAATTGCCTCTAAACTCGGTCGTATCGGCTTTGAACCAGTCAATGCCAAGACGTTTCTGCTTCTTCTTGACGTTTGTACCAGCCCAATACAAACCGTCCTCTCCCGCGTCGGCTTTCCGTTTTATTTCTTCATCTTTTTTTGCCTGATCTAATTTTATTTTAGCAAGTTCTTCGTTCGGCGACAAAGCCGCACCTCTTTTTTGTGTTGATTGCCCGAACGCCCCGCGCAACTGTAAGTCAGCGAAACTGTCCTCATTCACATCAACACCCTTTTCACGGAGATATTGAGAGATTGTTTCCCAATCCGTGCCATTATTTTTGAGCGTAGCCACCGTTTGCGTAATTTCCTGCTCGGTAAAAGTAGAGTTCGTACGCGCGGAGCTTCTTTCTGCGCGAGCATTTTCAATTTCCCACCGGCGATTATTTTCTTCGGTATCAGCAAGATTCTTCTCACGATCAAACGTCGCAAGCTTATTTTGGAAAATATCGCTCTGTCGCGCCGCTTCTGCCCCAAACAAACCAGACCACTTTTCAATATAGTCAGAATACACACCCTGTCGGCGCGTCCGCTCATCAGTAAGGTTTTTGTATCCCATAGATACCCCTCCTTGATATTCCTCCGCCAAATCACGCCTTGCAAAAGGGTTGGAAATATCCTGATACATATTCAGCCCCTTGATTGCCGCTCCAAACGTATCAGATTGCGCTTTGTTGATAGCTTTATCCAATTCTGGGTCTTGTGCTTTGCGAAACTCGTCTTTTAAGGTAAACGGAAGTTTGGCGGCAGTCGCTTTCGCTTCCGCCACTTTCTCGCCCTCTGCGTTCAATTTGTCTGCCTCTCCCCAAAGGTCTTTCAGATTTTTTGCCATAGTTTTATTTGTTAGAGGCTTGTCCCCGCAAGACTGGTACTCGCCGGTTGTGAATAATAAGTCTTTGCGTCGCCGTAGTAACGCTGTGCGCGTTGATTCTTATACCACAACTGCCCGGCTTGGATTGCTTCTTTCATTTTTCCGACCTTTTCTCCCTCTTGTACCGCGCCACCGCTTGAAAACCCTGCTCCACCCAATGCCTCTGTTCCGATACTGCGCTCTGTTTCCCGGAGAGTGTTTGCTCTCTTGGCGTTCCGATCAGTCGTAATTTCTCCCTCTACGGTATCGCGCTCGTTCCCAATCGCTCCACCACCTTGTCCGAGAGAGATACGCGCCCGGCGAAGATTGCGCTCATAATCCGTATTTTCAGACTGCGACCACGCGTTCAAATCTTCCAGTTCATTTGCTATCTGATGTTCAAAAAAAGGCTTATAGAGGGCTTCGGATTGAGCCATATCCTCCGCCTGCAATTCCGGCGTATAAGTCGTTTCAAAATCAGGCAACACTTTTTGCTGTGCCGGAGTGCTTTTCAGAATAGAATCAACAACGTCCTTGTAGTTTTTATCACTACTTTTCGTGGACGATCCTTTCTTTTTAGCGTTCCATTCCTTGACGGACATTCCGGCTTTCGCCGCCGCTATTTCATTCTTGCTTGGTTTTGCCGCTTTTTTTGCCATAGAATTGTTATAAAATCATTATTTTGCCGGTTCTACTGGCGCGGGAGGAGTGATTTTCTTACCCAAGAGAGCTTCAACCGACGGCTTCTGCAAAGCAATCGCTATCTCGTGCATTTTAATAAGGTTGCGAAGCCCACCGGCTTTCAAACATACGTCAACCATTTCCCAAAGCGTCGCCACCTGCTCACGGGTAAACTCATACTTGATTTTTTCTGCTGGTACTTGTGCCATAAGATTATTCTTTAATTTTTTTAGGTTCTTTAGGAAGCTTTGCTCGTTCGGCTCTCTCAAACTCCTCTTTTTCTTCGGCTATCCGGAGTGCTTCATCGCGCTCAATCCGTTGCAGTTCTTCTTCGTCGCGCAACTTTTCTTTTTCCTTTCTCTCTATCTTAAACTCTTTGACTTTCTGATTTGCTTCTCGCATTTTAAGAGATATTCTGCTAGAGATTGCGTCCATTTGTTCCGCCTGTACCTGCTCAACCCACTCGATAAAGCTTAAAATATCTTTGGGAAGTGCTGTCTGCTCGTATTCCGCGTAGCGGTCGCGGAGTTCGTCTGTTTTTATCATAAGTGTACGTTATTAGATTACGTCGCCAACGGTTCCGGTACTTTCACTTGCCGAGTGAGAGGTAAGAATACCGTCTTTCCAAGAAAAGTTTTTGTATTTGTACTTCAAAATATCTCCGTCAAGGTAGATTGAAGTTACAAAATCATCACCGGTCGTTTCGCCGTCTGATCCGTCGCTTGATTCAAATGTTCCTCCGGCACGGATATTTCCGGTAGAAATAATAGTGCTTGACGTAGTAATAGCTCCGTCAAAAAACATATCACCAACAAGGAATATCGTCCCGCCAGCGTCAATCAGCACGTCGTCCCCAGCAGAAAGAGCTACATCATCACCCGCTCCGTCAGCTTGCATAATAGCGAGCGAATCGGAATCTATGAGCATTTGCCCGCTAGAGTTGACGTACATAAATCCTTTCGTCGCGCTACCATATCTGAAAAGAAGCTGTCCAGTAGAGCTATCAATCCATACGTCCGTTCCTGCTCCACCGGAAGCCTTTACCGTCCGCCCGGTAAGCGTTCCGGCAGTAATATCATCAGCATTGAGTGTTCCCCGGAAAGTACCGCTTGTGAACGCCACAACACCGGCGGCAGAAATACTGATTGTTGCTCCTGCGAAAGTAGAAGAAGAACCCCACCACATATTACCGGACGCGTCAACGTGCCACGCGTTAGTCCCGACAGTCAATGCTCCAAGTGTCCCGGAAGCGGCGACCAGAGTGCCTCCAAATGTCGCATTTCCCGCGTTATCGAGTGCAAAGGTGTTTACCCCTGCCTTTTTACCAAGTATCCCTGTAGGCGAAATCCAAAGCCCATTATTCGCGTCTGTTATGATTGCCAATGCTCCCGAAGCTCCAAAAGTATACTCGGCAAGGATTTGTTTTGATTGAGAATTAAGCGTCGCGCTGATAAGCTCATTGATCCAGTTGCCGTTACCGTCTACCGCTCCGGCAAGAGCTGAAATGGAAGCGAGAGGCAACGCGCCGTCCCCGAACAACTCTCCGATGTTTGCCATATCGAATTGAACCTGTGGCTCTCCCACAAGCTCTCCGGCTCTCATCAGATTGTCGTCGAACCCGCTATCCAAATAATCCATATCAATTTGCGTCGTCTAACAGATTTATCTTGTCCAAAATCAATGTATCAATGCGTGGTGGCGTGTCGCTGTATTCTTCGGAAACACCTACCCATAACTCTTTGCAGGTAATTCCGGCATTTATCAACCCCTGTTCTTCGGAAACTTTTTCCTTGACCTCCATATTGAGGTAACTATCGCCTACCAAAACATCTGATTCGTACCGTCCAATAACAAATACCTGATTCCATTCCTTATCTTTTTCAGGAAAGCCGGATACTTCCGGGGTAAAGACTACCTCAAAATGGATTTTATTTGTTGTCGCGCCGTCCACATCTGCATAATTTGTGTTGATTTTAACAATCTTCCCGGCGGCTGTTCCAAAGTAAGTATCCCCTGCTAATTCATCATAGAACCACGTCCGCGCGTTCCAATTGCTGTATACCGTCCAAGTGTTCGCGTAGACGTTGTGAACCAGTACCACGTCGGTATAAACGCGTCCGTAATCGTGTTCCAATGGATCAGCAATCGTTACGTCCCCAATCCACATATAGACGTTCTCCAAATCCCTACCGCCGGCGACGTTCGCCCAATTCGCTACCGTCATACCGTCAAGGTACTTTTTCACGGCGCGGGAAATGAGTATCGGCTCACCAACGCCCATTCTATAAATACCGCTTGGGTGGTGGAAATACAAATCATTCAAAAGAACAACGGATTTTCCGCTATGCGTTCCGACCGTGATTGTCGCTTCCGGCTCGTTCGTTCCGTCGTAGCGGTAAATACTTTCGTCTTTGAAAACAACCAAGCGTCCCCGGTGGCGCTTCAACATTCGTGAAACCTGTCCGTCATTCGGGTTGATCCCGCGATTTGACCACGTTGTTGTCGTGAAATCCGTTCCGGCTGAATTGATAACATCGGAGTAATGGAGGATTCCTGTTTTTGCCAAGACGTACATTCGTTGATTGAATACTTCCGGGTATAGACCGGTTGCAGGAGCGTTCGTTACCGCCGCCCACGATGAACCGTCGTATGCTTGCGGAGCTTCCACACCGTTGAAAGCATAAAACTTATTCGCAAAGTTGACGAAATAGATTGCAATCGCGGTCGTCCAATCCTCCAAAGACTTTGCCCAAGTGCTTGCAAAACTTGCCGCGCCGTTCACATACACGTCTACCTTTGGCGTTCCTAAACCGTCGTCGGCTACAGCAAAATACTTGGTCGTACCGTCGTTTTTAATCCACCGTCCCATATTAAGAACCGCTTGTGCCGCAACAACGGTAGACTGTACCAAACTCCCCTTGCGTCCGGTAATAGACCCAAGCTTGGTTGAAAACTCACCGTTTAAGGCGTGTTTTACCTGACGATTAAGCATAAGAGCCTCATTCGTTCGTGTTTGAACGGCTCCGGAGAAATCTTCACGTTGTATGCGCTTTAATTCCATACTATATCGTTATCGTAGGGTTATCTATTTGCGAGTTCATCTGTAGCCGATCCATACGATTGTCTGTAATGGTTGGAAACTTACTCACCTGTTTCAAGTCGTCAATCTTCATCGCGGAAATAGTCTGCAAGAAACGTCGCTCGAAATACTGTGCTTTCTTCTGATCTACCATAGCCCACAAATCTTGAAGTACCCGGAAAGCAATCGCTTGCGGGAGTTTTACTTCGCTCTCAACCGTTTCATCGGAGAACCCGGCAGAGTTTTTGAAGTAGAAAACTTCTACCGTGGCAATTTCGGAGGGGATAGGCGTGAGGTAAATACTGTCGTCCCACTCCCAAATGTAGCGGGGCTGTCCGGAAACCACCTGATTGCGATTCAAATACTGGTGTTCTTTTACGTTGACCGGGATAATCGGCTGTGGCGTGCCTCCTGATACCGTATAGGTCGCATAGACCATTTGACCCAAATCAAGCAGTCCTGCGGCAGTTTTGGTGTATCCCTGCTGATCTGCGACGGTAGAAAACTCTACTGATTTTTCCCGGAAACGCCACCGACGGATAGCAAATATCTCTGATTCCGCAAAGTCGCAAAGACTGTTAAAAGTAACCTCATCAAGCTCTTTCGCCCAATTGTGCTTGCTCGTAACAAATTCCCGGATTTTAATGCGTGAGCCGTATGGTATCGTACCGTAATTGAACCCGGCGGAGTAGCCTGATTCTGTGGCTGTGGTGGCATTGTAGAGGGTAAAAAACAGGTAGCCTGTGCTGTTTGTGCTATCAACAAAGGTCGTGTACTCATTTTGAGCGTCAATCGTTACTGTACCACCGGATAAGAGCGATTTAGACCCTGCCAACGTCGCCGCGCGGTAAAACTTCACCTGATTGTAAGGTATTTTGTAGACCGGAGTGCCGATAGGGTGGGCATACGTCAACGTATCCACTACAACGGTCGTTCCAAGCGTTACGGCAGTATTGATCTTGGCAATTTCACTCTTTGGCTTCCCTATCTCACCAAAAAGGAGATAGTCGGCATTGGTAAAGTTTTTGTTGTCGTCCAATGTAAGCGAAACAGACGACCCAGCGGCGGACGGGGCTTTAAGAACAGCCATATCCGTAACCAACATCATCAACGCCTTGTTTGCAAACTGTAATTGCTTCATAAATTAGTGTATTTTACCAGTAAAATCTTCCGTCTTAATTTTTCCTTTCATATCCTCCGTTCTCGTTGAACCGAAGAAGTTGATACCGGTAATTTTCCCGATAGCCCTAAATACAGTCTCAATAGCAGAGGTCAATGAAGCTGTGATTGTGAAACTATCGGTCAGCGTTCGGAAATACCCGATAGAACGAGAGAAAACTTCCGTGAGGGTCAATGTTTCTGTGAATGTTCGGAGATAGTTTGCTATCCGGGAGAGCGTATCAGTAATCGTGAGTGTTTCAGTTTTCATCAAGGCAACCAGCCGAACAATCGTATCCGTGATACCGAGACTGTCTGAAATTGTTTTGAACAAAACTTTTGTTCCGTTTATTGCTTCCGTTAAGGTCAATGATTCACTTATCCCGCGAGAGATACTTGCAATCCTTGAAGCTGTGATTGTTATCGTGTCAGAAAACTCGCGCAACTTTCCGAACACGGTAGTAATTGCGTCAGTGAGCGTAATGGAGTTTGAGATACTCCTTGCAATACTGGATATTTTTGAAGCCGTAAGCGTAATCGTTTCACTCAACGTCGAAAAGTACGAGTTTTTCCCGATTGCTCCGTATTGAGTTGTCCCGTAGGCATTAGCTCCAAACATATTTTTATACGCTTACTGCGCCTGGTGTTCGTTTTCGTGGGCGGTAGTTTGTGAGGGTATTTGTGGAGGCTGCCCAACCGTCGCCTTGATAGATAGAGAGGATTTCGGCGGCAGTAAGGACTCGGTTGAAGAATGCAACATCGTCAAACTGCACGGCGTTGGTTGGGTCCCCGACAACAGTGAATACATCAGTGACAGACCCAGAGCCATTCCCTGAAGCGGCTGTTGGTCCAGCTACTAAAGCTCCGTTAAGATAGCCGCGAACATTCGTTGCATCATAGGTCATAACAAAATGATTCCAGCCAGTTCCAAGCGCAACATTATAATATGGTCCTTGATGGGCAACATTCCATTTTGAGCGTCTAAAATAGAGCCGTCGGGTGCCAGCATTGTATTCATACATTATCCCATACCCAGTCACCGTCCCCGCGTCATTCTGCTGTATATATGCACCGTTTCCGCTTCCGAGTTCAGATGATTGTTTCATCCAGTATGATAACGAACATACGCCACCACCAACGCCAAGGTCATTAGCGACAGTCAGATTCGAGGCAGAGGTTGGGAAACTTACCGCATTTCCAAAAACGCCCGTAACATATGTTGGGCTACCAGTTGGAGACATAGTGCGTCCATTTCCAGAGCTGTCTGTTCCGTCAGCTTCAAGCCGCCAATACCCTTTTAGGTTGGCATCTGCCGCGAGCGGAGTTTTGAAAAATTCTAGTGCCATATTAGTCCGTTACACGGTTTACAAATCCGCTCAGAGTAATCACGTTCGCTACCGAAGCAAAGGCTTTAACAGAAAGAGCATTTTGGAGAATCAGTCCAGGAACGAGAAGCGTCAATCCTGCTTTCGCCGCCAAAGTTATAATTATGTTCTGGTCAGGGACAGTCGCTCCACCGTATTCAATCGTCAAAGTAACGGTGGTTGTGTGCCCGTTGTAGGCGTAGAGCCATATTTCGTCATACGAACCATCGGTAGTACCAGCTGGGACAGTATGAATAGTCGTTCCGGCGGTTGCGGTAGCTACGACCTTGATAGGCATACCGTCCGTTGAACCGCTCAATTTTCTTTTTACTGCTGTTGCCATAATGTTTTAATTGAATACTTGATTAACAAGGAAGTCTAAACCTTTCAAATCTGCCGCCGAAAAGATGAGTGAAACATTCTTTGTCCCGGCGGCAAAACTCACCAAGTTATTTGAGTTGCTTGAAGCATAGACTGTAACGCGCGTTAGAGTATCTGGGGTTGCGTCGGTAAAAACTCCCTCGCCAACTTCCCATTCCGTAAGATCAGCACTCTCGATAAGATAGCGAACTGTCGCGCCGGAAGTTACAGTTGAAACAAACGAACGGAAACCGGTAGGGGCGGACGCACTTAAAGACACCGTTCCAGTCCCGGTCGTCGTCGTCGTATCTTTGATTCGGTCTTTTCTTTCAAGAGCCATACTTTTTTACGTTACTCCTTATGCTATGGCAAACTTGTAGGTAATTTGCAGAGTGTCAGTATTGACAACATTGATAGCCGAAAAGACCTGCCGTCCGAGCATTGATCCAGCCGCGCCAGCATTGAACGCTCCACATTCCGTAACCGCTTTCGTACCGGTAACAGACCACGATTTCAAGAGTTGCAGAGTGTCATTAGCGGTTGTGGTCGTAACCTGCGTAACGGTAGCCGCCGCTCGCGCCAAACCGCTATCCGTTATTGCACTTTCCAAAGCGGTATTAGCTGCGTCAGCCGCTGTTGTGCCAATACCTACTTCAAGATAGGTAACAGCCGCCGGAGTTCCGACCGCTCCCAAGAGAGCCGAAGCGAGAGCCTTGCCCGCCGTGGTAACAAGGTTCTTCACGACCATTTCATCTCGATACTTACCAAGCAATACGGGGATTTTCAAATCCAGTCCGAAATTGTGAAGAATAAACTTCCCGACCTTGTTGTGATTGAACAATTGCTTTACATTTCCCGACGCGTCCCTATGAACAAACGTCATTTCCCCCACCAGCCCCATTACTTCTGTAGACATAGTTTTTTTACTTAATTGATTTATTGACTTGATTAAACCTCTGCTCACTATCCACGCCCCACACCCTCGGCTTTAGCTCAATACCCTTTGCGACAACTTTGAGAGTTCCAAACAGTAGGTAGCAAGCAACCACAATGATAATGCTGTAAGCGAGAACACGATAACACTTTCCAATGATTGATTCATTTTTTATAGACAGTTGTTAAAGATTATTCCCTGTCCGCACACGACGTTTTCTTTTGGGCGGTATTATATTCAGAGGCGGTGGCTGTATCACCAACCATTACTCCGCCTCCGCATAGCTCCGGTATCCACCGGCAGGTTGAGAAGTGTTGATAATGTGCTTCTTGCAATAACGTAGTGGCAAAGCTCCCCGCTATGAAGTCGGCTTTGATAGTCGCTATGCAGTATCCAAATGAGGCTACCCCTCTTGAAACTCCGGGACGCGTCTTACTGTAAGCGTAAGTCGTTGATAGCCGGAGCTATAAGAGAGGTAGGAGCTTTGACGGAAGCTCCAATACCGAGATAGGATCACCCCCTTTCTGGAACAGGGTCGCCGTAACGATAATCGTTGTCCTCCCGATTGTTGTACGGCTGAACCGAAAGTTGAGGAACGCCCCACGACGGCATTACTGCGTCGCAATTGGGACAACGATACATCATATGTTCGTCGTTCTCCTCCGGCGACATCACACTTCCGCACCGACGACAACAGACAATCATTTTGCTCTCCTTTTCTTGAAATCAACGTAGATCACGATACCTTTTTCGTCCGGGCTGGACGAGTAGGGTATCCGAAAATCGAAATAAACCCACCACCACGTCCACCAGTTGAACATTTTTACCCCTTTGTGAAAGAACCTGTGGTCGTGGGAGGAAGATTCGGCACTCCCTCGGCACTTCCTTGTAGGGAAGCGACGGCTCTAGCCCCACGTTTCAGCTTGCTTGCTGATTTTCCTCCTATCAGCCGACAAACTACTTTACTAACTCTATATCTTTTTCCTGCAACTGCCTGATAATTTCTTCTGTTTGCTCGCTTGGCACAATCTCGAACTCTTGACTTTTCCACGTTATTCGCTCCGTTCGTAATGGATTTATCACATACTCAATCGTTGTTTCAATATGGTAGCGTCCTGTTTCGGCGAACTCCGGTATCTCCAAATCGCTTGATCGTAGCGTCCGGCAACCCATTTCAAGGTTACTGTGCAATTCTGTGTAAGTGATACGGATACTGTTCACAAGCGTCCGAAGTACCGTCGCGGTGTAGGGCTTGTACTTGCAGTATTTCATCTCATAAGTGATACGGTCGCCCTTGTGATAAACCGTCTTATCAAGTTTCACGTTCTGCGAGTTTTCAATCACCATTACCTTTTGCGGGTACAGTAGCCAAAACCCGACAACTCCGAGTAGTAGCGTAGTGAGTAACAGGAGATACAGAGTGTAGTGATTTATTGTTCTCATTTCGTTATTGTATTGACGAGGGCGAGAATGAAAGCCGTGAGAATGATTGCCACCATACCAAAGACAATCTTTTCAACAAGTTTTATCGCATATCGCCTGTCTAGGTGTTCAACATCGTGAACACTTTTTTCACTCTCGCTCATCACTTTATTCTTTTACGGACGGCACAAACTTCTGCGCGACATTAGCACTAGAGAAGATACCGAGATTGATTAGAACTGCTGTCATAAACTGATCCACCGTCATTTTGTCTATCACCACGAAAATCGTGAAGATAGTCATTAGGACAATGGCGAGTATGAACTTTCTGCCTCCTGCGTCTGAAATTACTGACATAATTTTTTCCTTAATGATTAAGCCGCCTCTACCAAGCCGTCGGCTGAAAGAGGTCGCCAGAAACAATAATAAGTGATTTCTCCGTCGGTAATGTTCGCGGTCGCTACGGTCTGAATTACGTCCTGCCCGGCAGAAACAATACGCGGTGCGCCAACTGTAGATAGCTCTACCGTCGCGTCCGGGGTGTTGTCGTGCCAAATCTCATTGATGTCAATATCGGTTGCCGTGGTCAAAGCGATCAAAGCGGCGGTGTTTCCAGAAAAGCCAACCTGTAGCGTTGCTGAACCACCAGCAAGGCTTTCCTTACAAATCCCGAAAACGCGTAAAATAACGTCCCCGGTAACAGTAAAGAGCGTGTGCGGGTTGCCCGCGCCGTCATAGTCGCCCATATCATCAGTTGTTCCACCGGCGAAAGCGACCGTTTTTATCTGACACAGACCGTCTTGGTCTTGGATCGGGACATTGTTTCCGTCCCGGCGAAGTGCTTGCTGTATTGCCATAGTTTTACGTTAATTTTGAATAAAAGGCTCTTACGAGAGATAGGGAGAGGGAGGAAGCTCTCACACTATCTCGCAAAAGCCCTTTGGCTTCTGCGTCCGCCTTAGCGAATGAATGATTCTTTCATACCCTCTTTTCCGAAGAAGTCGCTGTCGGTTTTCACCAACTCTTTCATCTTCTCGAAGATTCGTCCCTTATAATCGGGAATTGCCTTACGTTCTTCCTCGTAACGGCGTTTCTCGTCCTTGATTGCCTCTACCCCGCTAAAATGCTCATCGCGGATAATCTTTTCCGCAAGGTGCTTTGCAAGGTGTACGCATACCGGAAGCGGAAACGTACTCTCACTCGGCACAAGGGTTCTGACCATTTTGGTCTTTGCCTTGTCGCCCTCACCCACCGTCTTTTCTACCTCCTCAATGGTCGCCGCCGGGAGAGTAATGTCTTTTCCACCAAAGGCGTGAGAAAACTCTACTTCCAACGGATTTATGATAGTCCCAATCGCAAGCGGATCAATATCCGGTGCTACTTGGTCTATGTCTACAACGCTTTCTGCCATACTCTTATATTTAATGTTTATGAGTTACGCTTTAATAATCTCGAAGATACTGCCTCCCGGTATTTGTCTTGCCGTTACAAATGCCCCTTGCTTGGCTACAAACTCGTCCACAGCCTGTTTGACACCGAACTTGGGGTAAGTGTAGTCGTGGAACGCCATACGCCCGCCACCGCCCACTTTAGACCAATACGCTTCAATATCTGCCTTGACCTGTTCGTATTCGTGTCCACCGTCTATGAACACCATATCCGCGCAATTGTCCGGGAAACTCTCGGCTAACGCCACACTTTCCCCTTTCAAATGCTGAACATTTTTGTATCCTGCGGTGTTTAGAACGAACTCCTTGTACACTTCGTCCGACACGTTCACGCCGTCCGGCTCTGCCCCACAAATCACCTTGCCGTTCCACCGATCCACACAGACCAGTCGTCTTGCATTGGAGAGAACCGTGCTTGAACGTCCCTTGTAACTCCCTACCTCAATCACGAAATTGCTATTTGCCGCCATTTCCGCAAGGTAGTGAAGCTCACTTTCCGACATCCAACCGTCTATCAATTTTGCTTTCTCTATCAAATCCATAATCTTATTTTTGTAGAATGTATCGTAGGTTTTTGCTGTTACCATTAGCTTTTCTCCCAAGTGTCCTACCTCCACGCGGGTATCGAGCCAAATATCATATCCTGCTCCGCTCACCTGAACACAAAACCATACGTCCTCGCCTATACCGCCTCGGACATCGAACATATTTGTCCCTAGACGGCGTACTTCATAGATCACCTGACGTTTCACGAGCATAAAGCCCATTCCGGTTGACTGGATTTTATACAACCCTTTCTTTCCCTCCCGATAAATATCCGGTTTTCTGTCCGTTCCGCGTCCATTCTCGCGTTTGACCATAATAATTGGCTCAAACGGCTCTACGCGTCGGAAGTACAGCCCCGATACAAGAGGAAGATTGTCCTCAATCAACGTGATAAGGTCGTCCTCGCGCGGGATATTGTCGTCGTCCAACCACAGAATGTGCGTGCAATCCGTTTGCAAGAACGCTTCTGCAAGCTCTGTCCGCGCCCTATGGTGCATTTTGCGTATGGTTGTTGCCATAGCGATTTTGCACTCCGGGTACTTCTCTTTGGTCTTTAGAACCATAGCAAGAAGCGAATGTGCGAACTGGATACTGACATCACCCATTGTCGGGGTTGCGATAAGGATATGCAGATACGGCACACCGCGCTTATGCGATTCATACCGGGCATACCACTCGTCATAATCCCTCGGAAAGTCAAAATCTTCCGTGAAATCGTCTATCTCTATGAAGTGATTTTCTGTATCACTCTTTTTCAAGGTACGGTAGAACTCCCAACCGCCCGCTTTTTTTATCTCACCATTTTTCCTCTGCTCCCTGATCGTGTAGAGCGTTTCCTCTATCAGCTTGTGATTTTCCGGGAGAAAAGAAAGACAAAACCATTCTTCCCATATTTTCCCTGTAAAATCGCTTCCGTGTTCCCTGCCGTAGACTTGCCATTCTTTCGCCGGTTTGTACACAAAGATTCGCTCCATAGCCTCCTCTGTGAAGAAAATATCTCCAAAAATGAGGTAGGTGCGGTGTTCCTTGCTCCAAATCGGCATTGAGGATAGCCAATTGTCTGCTTCAAGGTTGTCCGGGTTGAGCGTCGGCTTGTATAAAGTCGCGCCCGCTACCTGATAGGTATCTTCATTCGCTACAATGAAGATTTCCGCGTCCGGCGCATACCGCTTGGTCAAACGGACAGTCCGTTCTATAAGCGTTTCGCCGTCTACATTGATAAGGTGCTTCGGCACTCCTAAATGATTTTCCCACCGCTTGGCTTCTCCCGCACAGAGGATAATCACGCGTCTATTACTTGCCTCCATATTTCATATTTTAATAGTTACCTCCTGACAGCCTCCCACAGTAAAGAGGCTGAACAGCAGATAGCTATTAGCTACCAGCAACGATAACACGATCACCAAGCAGTTGGACTGCTTTGAGAGCGTCGGAAGCAGTTGTATAGGCTTCACACGCAATAGCAACCGAATTAACGGAACGGACTGTTGAATCCATTACAAAATTGTCTGCGCCGTTGATAATTTCGAGATAATCATCTTTGGCAACGTCTGTACCACCGTTAACGAGAGCTTGGGCAAGACCCTTTGTCTGACACCACATAAACTCTGCGCTTGAACCGGCGAGGCGAGGCGTAACTGCAATCTCCTGATACACAGCGAGAGTTGCGGCGGCGACACCCTTTACCATTACTTCTTCATCACCGTCGTAGGTAACGACGAGCGGTGCGCCAGCAGGGGTTGAGGCAGGGACTTGGATATAAACGTATTCGTTCAATCCAGCACGCTTGCGCGCGCCTTGTGCGCCTGTACCGTCAACTGTTTCCACCGGGGCATTTAATTCTCCACCCATAGGTTTGAATCAATTTAGCGAATTATATTAGTGTCCGATAACCAGCATTGACCATATCTTCGTAGCCGCCGGGTTTGTAACCGTAAGGGTTACTGTACCTCCCGTGATAGTCGGATTGACTGTCTTATCGAGGAGATCACGCCATTGAGCCTGAACGAAGTCAATTGCTACCAATCCGGTAACAACATCACCGGTCGTATCACCAGAGGCGAACGTACCAGTTATGAACAACACTTTCTTATTCCCGAACACCGTCTTACTTGTGCTTGTTACTGCAATAGCCATAATTTTACACTTTGGATTTATTGATTAGGCTTGAACTGCTACTAGGCAGTTACCCCTGTCAGACGACCTGAACGACGAGGATTTGAGTTGACGAGCTGTCCATACCAGAAGATAAAGCCAACTTGTCCGTCCTGATTGACTGGATCGCGGAGAGGTGTTACAGCGAAGCCCTTTGCGTCGGTAGGGAACTTCGGGTGCTTCATATAATAAAGCTTCACATACTTCTCGTTGATAAAGTACATATCACCAGAGGTGCAATACTCATCAGCAATCATCGGAACTCCACGGAAAGACAGAGCTTTCATACCACCGTCGCCTGAATTGTACCCGGAAGCCTCACTTTGGAAGCGAACCTGCGGTTGCAAGAGAGCTTCATAAGCAGACAAGAGGGTTTCAGTCGTAACAATGATCGTCGGGCTATCCTGTCCACTCTTGCAAGAATCAAACATCGTTGCAAGGTCAGAGAGCATAAGGCTTCCAACAGAGGCGGTGTAGTTACCCTTGAACCAAGTGTATGTCGCAAGGACAATATCACCATAGTTAGCGGTAGCCGTACCGTCATTACCAACAGCCGCTTTCAAACCGGTCAAATCCTTTGAACTGTTCCCTGTACCGTCAGAGAAAAGCTGGGTACAGAACTTGTCAGTAAGCGAGGACTTCGCTTCTTCCATTTCCGTATCCATAAGGTCTGCAATCGCTTCTCCGCCGTTCTTGGCGAGGTCAATGTTAGACAGAACAATCGGCTGATAAATCTGCTTCACATTGAAGAAAGCGCGCGTCCGGGTGCTTTCCTGCGCTGTATCCAGCGTATCAAGACCCGAATACGAACCTCCCTGCGAGTTGTGGCGATACTTCACTACTACTTCAAGCCGCTTACCGCCGTTCCACAGCTTGATATTGTCCCACAGACGACCCAAAAATGGGTGGTCTTTACCAATCTGATCCTCAATCTTCGGGAGAACTTTCTCACGAGTGATAGAGGTCAGTTGATCCCAATCAGCAAAAGCCATAGGATTACATCTTTAGAAATTAGTTTACTCCGTGTTCCTTGAACATTTGACCGAAAGATTTATTGCCGTCAGTTTTCGGGTCGTAACCCTTAATGACTGGTTTACCCTGCGCTCCTGCGCCTCCGGGCTTGCCGTCAGCGTCTTTCTTTCGTTTATCGTGGTACGCCGCGTCTTTCTCCGCTTTGTCTTTTGCAAGACCGCGCCAGACTGCTATAGCCTGTTTGAGAGAGGTACATTCATAATCTTTGGCTGTTTTCAGGATTGCCGCTTTATTATCAGCAAACTCCGTACTGGTACGCTCATAGAAACGAATCTCACCCTGCGCCTTTCGCAATTCAGCCTTTTCAATAGCCTTTTGCTTCCGGTCGCGTATCTCAATCAGCTTTTCAACGCGTTCGTCCTCGTCCAAACCGTCCAACTCGTCCTCCTCATCTTGATTGGGTTTAGAAGAACGTGCTTGTCGCTTCAAATCAGCGATTTCTCGTTCGGCTTCTTCCCGATCCTCGCGCCACCCCTCTACAAGTTTTTGATACTGCTCCTCGGTTACTGTGGGCGTTTCGCCCTTTTTACCGTCTTGCTCGCCGGACTTGTCGGCTGGTTGCCCGCCATTTTCCTGCGTTTTGTCCTCGCCGGTTTCCACCGGGTCATTGGGCATATCACCCTCCGTAAGAGGGATAATTGGCTCGTTTGCCATACTATTGTCTTTATTTAATGTTTACTTATTCCTGAACCCGGCTCTCCGGGGTCAGAGTAAGAAAGCATTACTTCTCCATTTTTTTCATTGAACTGATCTCCATTCTTGCCCGCATACCATTGGAATACTCGGTGTCCTCCATTTCGGTAATTTTCCCCTTAACGCAAACCTCGCACTCGTCGCCTACTTTCATATCCTTTAAGCCTTTCATCATTGATTCGTGCATTGACATTGATTCTTTGGGTTTTGATAGACCCTCGGAATACTCTGCCCCGATTGATTTATTCTTCATACTTATTTCTTTACCGGCTTTCCCGGTTGCGGTTTAACTGCTCCGGCTTTCCCGGCTTTTTCTTGTTCCATTGACTGCTTTGCTCCCTTTAACATTCCCTCGGACATATTCTTGGCGAGAGTAGCCTTGTCCACCATAGCGTGAGCCTCCAACAAGTCCATATCTTTCTGCTCCATTTTCTTATTCGGGTCTTTGTAGAAGTCGAAGTGAAGCTTGACGTGTTCTTTCGTAACCAATTCACGAGGAGTAGGCGGAATGTTATCACCACCGCCACTCTGGAAGCCCTTGTTTTCGCTGTCAGCGCGTTCTACAGGGTTTTCGGTCATATCACCCTCACTATTCGCTCCACCCTGCAAATCAGAGGCAAGGGATTCGCTATCCTGCGGTGTGAGCATACCAAAGTTTATCCAGTTGACGAGGCGAGTAGCTTTTTCCTCCGGATTCGGTACTTCAAGCTCAACGAACAAGGTGTACGGATCAAGAGCCTTTGCCTGATAAAGCTGTAATGCGCGGGCTACCTTGTCCACTTTCATCATTGATTGCGGGATAATCAAAGGCTCAATACCCTCCTCAACGTCGTGATTGATAAGCTCCTGCATTTCTACACCGTCCTTACCACCAAGCTTCTTTACCCAATGCTTTTCGGTGTAAAACATCTTGATAAGCTGTATCCACCCCTCGGTAATCTCTTTGATTGCCATTTCTACTGCGCGGGACTGCATACGAACCGGCGTACGGTCGCTCTCGGCGTTCATTTGATCTTGTCCAAGCGTATTTGCCTTTCCTGCTCCTCGTGAAATCTCGTGGTGTCCGAATACGTCGTCAATATAGCGTTCGTCCTCGTGTATTTCATTCACAATACCGCCAAGCTCCGGGAAAGTAGGGGCAACAATCTGTACCGGCTTCTGATTCTGTTGCATATCCGCATACAAGACCTGAAACGGCTCGTCGGTTACGGCGGCGCGCTCCTCCTCCGTGAACGAGTTGCTATCCAAGACTATCTTGACGTTGCAATTCTTCAAGTTGTCGGCTGTTTGACGCTTTTTGCCGTTGTATGAAAGCATTACCTCCTTGACTTGGGCAATAAGGTTGCTCGAATACATCTTTCCAAGCATTTTCATTGAGGGGAATTGCACAAAAGGCTTCCTCGGCTCGGAAAGAAAGTTGACGATAGGCTTAAAACTCTGTACTTCCTGCGGATCAAGCACCTGTGGCAAAGCCTCCTCCATAGGCATACCGCTCTTTTCAGCGATGATATACGCCTCCGGACGCGCTTCCCTTGCCCAATCCTCTATCTGTAGAAGCGGGTCGCGGTACTCAAAGTAAGGATTTTTCTTCTTTTCAAGGATAATCTTCTCTCCGTCCTTGCCATAAACCATTGAAACCAAGAGGTCATTCTCCCAATACTCGAACAAACGCGCTACTGAACCACGTCCTGAACCTTTGAGAGCAGCTTCGGTCGTTGTCCCGGTACGCACCATATCCGCTTTGAGGTTATCAAACTTGATTGCCTCATAGTGTTCGGCGTAGTTATCTTTCCACCACTTGCGGTTTTTGAGTGGGTGGTACACCAAAAACTCTGCGTCTTTGATCGTGGTAGCCTCCGGGGAAAGAGTAATTTCCTCAATCATCACCGGCTCTAGGTCAAAATCGTTCCTATCGTAGTTCCAAAACCATTTAGCGAAGCTGTCGCGCTTCACTCGTGTATCAAAAAGACATTTTGTAATGAAATCCATAAAGTTGACCCGGATAAAGCCATACTCTACGGCGTTCTTTACCTTTTCAGCCCTCTTAATGGACGGAGGAGTGTCTTTGGAGGGTATCATTTGCACCTGTGGCAAATTATCGGTGTCCAAGCCTACCATATTGCGAATCGTGAGGTAGATACGATTGTAGACGGCTTTGGAGTTGTATTTTGAGAGGTCTGTGCCGGAGAGTTTGTCCAAATCCCCGAAAAAGAGCTTTTCATTCTCTTTCACCTCTTTCATTATGGAATCGTAAAGCGGTTGTCCCTCACGCAAGCGTAGCTCAATCTTTTGCCCTAGAAGCTCATCACTATCCGGAGTATCACCGTCAATGACAAGATCAAGCTGTGCCTCATCGGTCGCTTCTACGCTCATTTTGTGAATATCCTCTGCCATTGTCTTATAGTTTTATGAAATCACCGGGATTGTTTTTGATTGCATTATCGAGAAGTTGTTGATTTGGGTCGGCTATCTTATCAGCCTTTTCCTGCCCTTTCTTACTCACCACGCCACCACTTGCGAAGTCTGGACGGCTCATAACGATATAGCGTGTCGGGTCTACCGTATGATCGTCGCGCTTCCGGGGAGCTTCATCAGGGTCATTCTCGTTTGCCGGGCTTATCTTCTTCCACTTATACCCCTCCATTTCGTCAATACAGGTCGTACAGGTGTCGAACCAGTAAATCTTGGGCGCACCTTGCTTCTTTGTAACCGGGTGTACCTTTGTCGGGTCAATACGGAGATACTTGTGCATACGCGCTATCCCGGCGGCTACGTCGTTGTTCGCGTAATGAACAGGCATTTTCTCCTTGAACACTTTGAGCCATTCCTCTTTATACTCGGTGTCTACCTTGCGACCGGAACCCCCTCGTACGCTTTTCACACTAGGGTCTATCTCTATGCCCTCAATCGCTTCACCGTCGTTTAGCTCAAAAATGTTCTTAACGTGCTGATCTACGAACTCACCTGTCCGCACATACTCCCGATAGACGTATAAATCGCCTGTCGGAGAGAGAGCTATCCACACATAGGTACTCGGATTGCGCTCGCCGTGGTCTATACCACCAAAGCGTTTCCAAGTATCCGGTATGGCAAAGGGCTTAATAACGTGGATTTCCCTATCAAAATCCGGGAATATCTGCCCCTCAAAGACATTAAATGAGGCTTTGACGTATCGCTCATACAAATCCCCGGTGTAGGAATTGAGAACATCGAGATAATCCTGTGGCAAATACCGGTTTTCATCGCTCGGAGCTTTGATAACGTAGTATTGTTCTAGGTCTTTCGCTGTCCTGATACCCTTACCAAGAACGAATTGCTTGTACGTCCAGTTTTTACCCTCACTATTGCTCGTGAGTAAACCAACGCGTTTAGGGTGCGCTTTGTGCCGAAGCCGTCCTTTGAGGACATTAAACGTCATTTCCGCAACTTCGTTCACTTCGTCTATCCAAAACGTACCGATTTCAAGGGACTTCAACTTCTCTATATCGTCTAACCCCCAAAAATAGATTTCGTGTCCATTGATGAGAGTAAGAAGATTCTCTGACTTATTCCATTTACGGATAAGCCGGCGATCCAAGACCTCAAAAAAGGTCTTCATTGTGGTCGCTTTTAGGTCAACAAGCGTCTGCCGGGCTATCAAACTGCGTCCATTCGGGGCTTTCATAGCCAACCGAATAACCGTCTGTGAGCCGATAAACGACTTCCCTGAACCGAAGCCACCGCAATACCACACGAACTTTGCTACCGGATTGTCAACAACAAGCCGTAAAAACACTTTCTGCTTTGGCAAGGGCGTGAACTCTTGCACTCTTTCTCCAATTTGTGTCTGCATATTTCATATTTACTCTATGATTCGGCTTGATTTTGTCGCTTCGTCAATCTTTTTCGCCTCCTCTGTACTGTAAGGAGCTACGAATACCGCCGGATTATCACCTGTAAAGGCAATTCTCTTGGTATCCACAAGCAATCCTTTCATTTTTGCAAGAACTTCTAGGGCTTTCACCGACGCATTGATACGAAAACTATCAGAATAACCGGCTTTTTCAATCAGCATAGAGGTTATTTTGTCCTCTGTTACCTTTTGAGTTTCAAGCTTGTTATTTATCTCATCAAGTATGTCAGGCTTTGTCAGGAGATCAGACGCACTTCTCCTAGCCGCTTCCTCTGAACTATCAGGGTAAGCTTCCATATACGCTTTCGTCCCATTCCCACCATTCCCGATATACGCGTCAATGAACTTAATCCAAGCCAACCGCAATCCGCCACTCTTTACCGCTTCCGTTATTACAGCTTCTCTCTCTGCTGTTGAGAGTATCGGGCGTTTTTTAGCGGGCTTTCGCTTTTTGGCTTTGACGGTTGTTTCTTTTTTCATATTTGGCTAAATAAAAAAGCAATAGGTGTCTTTCCTCCGAAAGATGTATCTATTACTTTTACTGGTATTATTCAATGTTTGCTTCCCGGCTCTATTCTCCGAAGCAGTAGACCGAAATGATCTGCTCTATGGAGAGATACTTGGCAACCGCCTGATTGAACCGGCTACGCTTTGCCGAGAACAATCCGTCCGGGAGCTTGGTAATTCTCATCACCATATTATTGTTATTATT